>Ga0247810_10000023_pt1 | contig 267100 bp, 249 predicted proteins | sample UWRJL119311C1_FD_179918 | JGI IMG/M metagenome (GOLD analysis project Ga0247810, IMG submission 179918) | Plant litter microbial communities from Arlington Agricultural Research Station in Wisconsin, United States - UWRJ-L119-311C-1 | ecosystem: Environmental > Terrestrial > Plant litter >...
GAGCCACTTTGCCCCCGCAGCGGTGCGTACCGTACCAGCTATGGTTGCGAGATCATCTTTCCCCCCCCTTGGGAGATGATGATTAAACTCTCTCTCTTTTTTTTTCCTTTCTCGGTACATGTCTTGCACAATACATACTATACTATACATACAGTACCTTTTTTGGCTCCCTCTTCTTCACGCCGGCTAAATTACGGTACAGTAGGGGGAAAAGAGTAAAGATACTGTAAGTAGGGGGGATTGGGGAAGCGCCAGGTACGAGAAACCTATCCTATGGTAGGTGACGATCGCTATAGAGGGCCATCACACCCACGGACCCACCCCATCGCCAGGCGCGTAGGGAGATGAAGATGATGATGATGATGATGAAGATTGTTATTATAATAAAATTAGTGATGATGGATGGCGGCCTTAGGCGCTTATGGGTGACTTCGTGATGTTCGGGATGGGTTGAGACGCTGATTGGTGGAGAGCCTGAGAGTGATGTGGTGATGGGAGAGAAGTGTGGAGATGTTTCTGAGGTTTGGCGCTCTCTTTGTTAAGCATCCAATGCTTTATTTTCATCTATATACAAGAAAAGGATGATATCAAACGTGAATCACTTGTACAGGAGCTGATCTGGCATTGGCAGCATGCCGTCCGTAGTGGGCCCGGTCGTGTTCTTACCTTACCAACGTAGAGGTTCCATCGCGTGGTTTCAGAGTGCAGCGGATAAGTGACGATAGGAAGACGTGATGGGCCTTTACAAATAGCTTGGGCAGTTTGGTTTCAGTAGTTGACTAGAGGCTTTAATGATCGCATTCGACTACGAGAAAGATTGCGAATGTTATCCCTTCGCGCTTGTAGATACCCACAATCCGTACTCTCGTACCTTTTTGGATCCGACGGGTGCTTTGTACGTAACAGAGTTGCTCGGTCACTTCTAATCGCATGGAAATGCAGGGATAGGAAAGACTGGAAGTGTCCTGCACAACACCTACATGGATGGTAACACATGAAAAAAGCAGCGGGTATGGAGTATATCCAAGCTCACTTAAGCTGTAGCCTTGAGGTCGTGAGACCAAGATGGTTCCCTCCGCGTATCGTTAACAGCGATACCCAGAGAAGAATAGTCTGGGGAAGTTGGTGCGTGACAATGCAGAAGGCATGGGATGCAACGTTAATATACGCGTTATTTGCAATCAGACCGAGTTCTTCTCGGTTTCTGTCTGAGGGTGAGGGTGAGAAGGTTTGGCACATTAGGCTCAATTGCAATTCTGACTTGTTGTGTTGGTAATGAGACACAAGACGGAGATGTGTGCTGTATGTTTACGGAAAAGTGTGTGTTGCCATATTGTCCGAGAGGCGGAGGTCAGCTTCAGTTTCCTTTTTGACGGGAGAGGGGACGGGAGCCGCTCTGCTCGCTCTCCGTGGCGACAGGAGAATAATAATAGAGCGGCTGGTGAAAAATCAATACGTGCTGAACTTCTTGGATCATGAGCAGACGGTGAAGCTGCATCATCGCGCCCACCGCGATGGGATATCGTCAGTGGCGACAATTGGTAAAACAACGTGGCTGGGTTGCGCGGAAGAGACACGCACGTGTTGGTCTTCAACCTGAGACAAATGCAATTGTGATGGAGGTCAAGCTGAGTGGTTGAAACAAGGCATAAATCCGGCCAACCAGAAACTCGTGCTCGGTCGCTTTCTCTCGAATTTTACTTGCCAGTCGTTCGTGAGACGTACACGCTATCCGTCGCGACAGGACTTCACTTTTTGCTCAAGCTTGGAGGTGGATTTGATATCCCGTGGGGAGAAGTGCATTTCCCCATCAGCCTTCTTCCCATCTGTCGCAAAGTCAGAGGTGAACTCTTTCCCCAGCCACCCTGCCCCAAAAAGGAACTTACACCGCTGTTTGTTTGAAAGCACCGGAACTCCCGTCATCATCAGTCATCAACATCCTGCATGGTCCTTTTGCAGTCCGTCCAGAGGCTTTGTCGCTTTTTCCCTCCTGGCTGGCTCCCTCCCATCCGCCAGAAATCCGTCCCCATCACGAGAATGTCATCCATCCCCCTTCCGCCTCGTCTCCCATCGTAAACCACCAGCCTTGCCGTGCATCATGATAACCTCATTGGGCCGTGGACCGAAAGCCGTGGATCACCGTCCAGCGGGATTGGGGGGTTTCTTTTGGTTGCATGGGATTGTATGCTTTGCTGACTACACCGTCCTGTGCTACACCGCGTCCTCTGGACGTCCTGTACGGTACGTATCATCCATCATACATCCAGTACGGCTGAATGAATCCCCCCCGTCACGCGTGACTCGTGACTCGCCTGCACCAACTTGCCTCGCTTCCAGGTGCACAGCAGCGCAGCGCAGCGTCCGCCTCGGCTGCGATTGTCGATGAGTTCGGCCAGGTCCCCTGCCATTGTGTTGTGGTGGTGGTGGTGATGGTGGTGGTACGACGGCGGTCTTTTCCTTGATGAGACCTGCTTGCTTGCCTGGTAGTGATGATAATAAGTAAATAAGTAGTACTGTAGTTCTGTAGCTCTGTAGTCCCACGTCCCCGTCGCTTCTCACTCTCACTACGACGCTGCTGGTATTGGATTGGGTGTGTAGGCGTGGTGGTGGTAATTAGTAGTGGTAGCAGTAACAGTGGTAGTAATAGTAAGAGAAGTAGTAATGGTAATAGTAGTAGTAATAGTTTGTTATTATTATTATTATTATTATTATCATCATTATCATCATCAACCACTTTGAACTCTCTCGCACTCGGACCCGGCGCAGGTTCGCCAGGTTCACGGTTCACGCAGGCTTCCCTCGTCCCTCGTCCCGGTCAGCACGCTACTGGCTTTTAGGGCTTTTAGGGGAGAGCTGCCCTCGCTCGCCCCCTTCATCCCCATCCTATCAGGAAAATCTCTTCTTCTTTTCCCATCTCCATTCTCCCCCTCTCCCCTCCAAACACACCCAATCACCGATTTCTCTTCTGACGGCCTCACAATTCGTCCAAATCACCCGAATTAATCGATAAGAAAGCTCAAGCTCGTTCTATTCTTTCGCGTAGTCCCTCCATAGAGCAGCATCGAGCCCGTCGAGAGCGACTGACTACGCACGACTAACAACCACCACTCGCCGTCCATTGACCACTCCCCGTTCACCACCACTCACCACTCACCACTCCTCTCTACCAACCACCACTCACCATCTGCTCTGGGAAACTATACCTCCCAAGACCCCCCCTCTCCGTCGCTCACCACTCACCACTTCCTGGCAAACTGCCTGCCTGCCTGCCTACCTGCCACTGTACTGGTTCTACTGGTACCCGCTCCGCCAGAAGCCTGCACGGAACACAGCCAATCCCTCACGGTCGCAACCTCCAAGAACATCTATCGTGAAGCCCTATCAACATCGCGAAAGCCCTCATCGCGACCACAATTGGCCCTTACCGCAATCAGGTGATTCGAGCTATCTGCGGGAAGGATCATTCACGCTCCCCCAAACAACGACGTCGCAGAACCATAGCCGTCGCGTATTGGAGGTATGTTCTGCCCCAGCGTGAGCCTTGAGGCGGAGATTTAATTCAACGTCGAAGCTGCCCCCCAAGCCAGTTGTGTGCCCCACGGACAGCTCCCCGCGCCAGGCACCGTATTGTTTACTAACTGATGATGGGATTAATAGACGTCAACTTCCTCCACGACCACCGCCTCTCCTTCAAATCCACGCGCTGACGCGGATTGTCGAGGCGCATTCGAGTTTCGCGATCCATCCCCATTCCGCCTGCAGCTGTGTCGGAACCGCTCCGCGTCAAGACTCGAGCCCTCCACCAAAAGCAATTGCGACTCCCCAACCCTCCGCAACTCCAGCTTCCTCTCGACAGCTCCTCTTCAGTAGGACGTCACGCCACAGTTGTCAAGAATAGGAACCGCCGGGAGAGCTTGATTGACAAGGTAAGCCTAGTTTTCATGCATGGCCAACGCATCACACTGGTCGAGGCAAAAACCACACCGGGTCCAAACCTCCCCACTTCCCAATCGCTTTCATAGCTGGCTAGCCGTCACCCAAACAGTATAACTAATTCTTGTGGTTGGATAGAATCTGTAACTCTGTTGATAAACCGGGGAACTTCTTTGCACCCGTTGTGGCTCGTGGAATCTGCGTTGCGCGGTTCGAATCACTATCACGAATAACCTCAAGCCAACCTTCGCCTCATCCTCGCACGTGTGCGTCGGCGCTCGAGCCTAACCGCAAGCCTTGTCAATTCATACCTGAACGCCTCCTAGCTTGCATATCTTCTGCTGCGCAATTGCGGTGTACAACCTACCAGATTGCCTGCCAGCACATCCACGCATATCATTGACGGAAGGCTTGATCACTAGTTATACGTTCACCAACGTTTGCGACAACAGTTACAACGCGTTCATCTTAGTCGCTACCAACTCGAGAAAGTACTCAAGAGAAACTACATACCTGTAAGTCTGGCGGGGTCCTCACGACGAGATTGCAGATGATGCAGTGATGTGTTATAATAGAGATGTTCATGTACTGATTCAGGTATCACCTTAGTTGTAATTCTATCGCTACGGATTCACACACGCGCCGAAGCTCTACCGTCCACGATTTCGGAATATACTCATTCCTCCTACTTTTAGAAACACGCGTCTCAGGCATTCGCATTACCGATGATGGAGTACGCGCAATACCAGCAACCGGCGCAAGCCCATGGACATAACCAGGGACATATTCAGGGCGGGTATCCAAACTCTGGTCAACATCCAGGCGCAGGACCCGCGATTGCATCTCCCTCTCAGCAACCACTCCACTCCCAGCACGCTGTCCACACACAAGCATCGCCTATACTTTCTTCCCAGCAGCCACAGGCTGGACAAAATCACGGACACGCTATACAGCAACAGATGTACAATCAGCAATCATATGGGGTACAGCAACCTATACACTATGGAATGACAGGAATCTCCCCGCAACAGGCAGCTATGGCAGCGACCGCCGCGGCCTCTGGCCAAGGTTATCAATACTCCATCCCAGATCCTGGGTTGCCCCAAACTTCGCCGAGGATGCCGGGGGTTTCCGTGAAGCAAGAACGACCAGGCGCGCGATCGCCCAAGCAAATCAACAACCAGATCACCCAAGGCCGGAGAATGAGCCAACAAGTCGCCAGCCCATCTGGTCCAAATTCCCAGCCGATCATGAACCATGGCGCTCCTCGCCCATCCGTACCACCGATGCCAACCAGCCAGCAGCACCCGCAGTCACCAGAACTGGTCACCGGTCAGGTCGAAGAATCACCACTTTACGTGAACGCGAAACAATTCCACCGGATCCTCAAGCGCCGCGTAGCAAGACAGAGATTAGAAGAGGCTCTACGTCTGACCTCAAAAGGTCGGAAACCATATCTGCACGAGAGTAGACACAATCATGCCATGAGACGGCCGCGCGGGCCCGGTGGCAGATTCTTAACTGCTGATGAGGTCGCTGAGATAGAGCGAACCAAAGGTGATGGCGGAGAAGATGGTGCACCAAGCGAAACTCCAGCCAAAGGTATCACTGGAAGCGGCGGGGGATCCGGAACTAAGCGAAAAGCCACGGATGACCCAAATACACCCAGCAAAAAGTCAAAGCCCAATTCTGCTCCAGCCCGGAGTAGCGCTGAAGACGAGGAGGAGGAGGAGGAGGATGTGGATGAGGATGGTTGATCAACTCAATATCGTCCTGCAGCCAATATCAATTTCCTTTGTTCGCTCTTTGGTTTGGTTATGATGACACGACAGCGTTTGCTATTTCTTGCCTTTTGCACTTTGACATATTGGGATTCATCAGCGGCCCGGTGGGATATGCATATGGACTTATTGAGATACCGAATCGGGGGTGGTGGCTAGGTGGGGAGTTCAGCTTGCTTTCAATTCTCATATCTGGACGGGGAATGCATGAAGGATTATAACAGGACGCTCGCTTTTTCCCTTGCACATCATCGCCATGTTCGTCGCTCACTAGAACACTAGAATACCCCTTTTCTACTATGTTGTCGTTGTCGAGCTTCGCATTTGTTAATATCGCTGGGATATTGTTTACATTCTCTTCTTTGGTAAATATGCTTTGACTGGAGGGCGTGCCTGGTCTAGCAAACTCTTTTTTTTTTTGGCACGGAATTGCCTCACAATACGTGATGGACATATGACGGGTTATTTTGGTATGGCAGGGAGGAAACTTTTAGAAACTTGGGCATGTCCCTCACCGGATCAACAAAAAATCAACACACAATTACTACAGAGCCAGGAACCACGGAAACATTACAGCTAACAGACTGTGTTTTACTGTATGTCTCTTTATGATGGATGGCATTTCTTTTTTCTTTTGTCCGTCTGTCCATTGAACTGGCTGGAGAATCGAGAGGCTTTAGTTGCGAGGGTTTATGATTGATAAGCTAGGTGGAAGTATAGTGTGGTTGGGGTGTTGTATCATATCTTTTGATGAAAAAAGCTGTCTGAGATAGGCCCGTCTGGCTATTACAATATCAGATTATGTGAAAGATAAAAAATTATGTTCTCTCAAACTTGAACCGTGCGTGCGGCGAATGATATATTCCGTTCACTGTGATTTTCGAATAAGTGACTTTCGCGAGTAACAAGTCAACCCAAAGGGATACATTGTAATCTTCTTCAGTTTCCTTTTTAATTCTACGCGTAGCACAACCGCTCAAACGACTCTGATTTCACAATCTGCTCTTGTGTAAATGCACTCTTTATACAACGTCACAACCACGCTTTGCCCGCTTGGTGGTATGGGTAGCCAAGGGGTTGTCCTATACGCGCTCAAGAATTTCATAGGGAAGTTAGTTTGAAGAATTACCACTGCGTATTCCATGTGGTGCTGATGCAAATATAAATACCTGAACAAGCTATTGGTTTCAGGTCCTAAAAGACATTGAGCCCTTGATTGACATACTGTAATGGAAAGACTCGGTCTTTTTGGGTGGCAAAAGGGGGGGTGGGTGGTGGAGGTATGATTGATGTCGTGTGCGATCTCTTCTGGAGGACGACGTCCTGCATCGCCGTAGGCCTTCCAGATGATGGAATGAATGTCTGGTCTGTTTCCTTAAGGTGTATGTATCTGGAGTGTGTGATCTAGAGGGGAGTATGATATCCATACCAGTCAGCCAAGTAGAAGATTCGTCCCCTCCGGTTACAAGGTTGCAAGTGCTTTTAGAGGTTTTGCGACGAGTGCTATTGGAATCTGTAGGAGATGCTTTGTTTGCTGAAGCTCGAAGCGTTCTCTACATTGCTGCAGTTTGGATCGAGATATGCTTGGGAGAGTAGAAAGATATTTACTGCCCTCAACGCGATGGATTTCGGATTCTTTAGAGAAGAATCTAGGGTGGTGTAACGAGGTAGCGCTTGTTAAGTGTGTTCGTTGCATCTACTAAAGTAATGCTAATAATACTATAGAAGGAGCATCTGCTATCTGATAGGTTCTGTCCAGATGCCCACGTTCTTTGATAAGTCACACTGAAACGCTACTTGTCTTTGGGGTATTGGCTGAGTCTCAGAGTACACGGCTGATATAACTCTAGCAGAAGAATAGGGGTTTTGTAAGCTCACCTGGGCTATCGGACATTTGTCGATACTAGAGTCGTGAATGCGAGAGTGAGGCTGAGATGAAGATGCCTATAAGTTTGCAGAAGAGATTGCCGATTTAGTAAAGCCGGGCACGTTACGCAAGTAGGACTCTGTCCTATAGCTTGGAAATTTGGATGACAAAGTTGAGCAAGTGGCCATCTTGCTAGAAACAGAAAAATCATCAAAAACTACCATGTCCCGCAAATCTACTGAGATGTCTATTGAAGGCATGAGATGATTGGAGATGACCCGATATTCACATAGGCTAATCATAGAACTACTAATTTGCTTAATGTATCATCGTTCTTTGGAGAATATCGCCATATCGCAAGGACGGAAGTCTAGTAGGGAAGTCGTCCCCCTTGGCGCCAAGTCGCTTAAAAAGGGGTGTATCATTTGCTCAGTTGAAGATGATGTCCTTCCTTCCCACTGGGCAGTGGAAGACTGCAGTTCATATGATGTAAACTTGAACAGATGGAGAAGATAAGGTCGCAGATAAAATTAAATCAAATGAGTCATAATACTCATAGCAATTATATCATCACTTAGCGATTTTTGATTTATGTTCCTAATTCACAGATAACTGTACATAATCTAAACGCACCTTTTAGCTACCAAGAAGCTGGTCATTACATAGGGAGTTATATTATTCTCCCTTTGCAAGTCACTCTATTTAGACAATACTTTCTCTCACCATAGGTATTTCAGGTAAGATATACACTCGCTATCGATAGACGTAGCGACATCCTAGCGAAACTTCGGCAACTATTCTACATCCATGCATCTGGCGTTGCACTTCATCTATTCGCCCCCGCAACAAAAGAGATAATACAGGAAAAGACGACCCAGGCACAGGAACTACTTCACCGTCTCGACATATTCTATCTCATGCAGCTCCATGCGAAGCTTATCTCGTCCCACCTTCCATTTTCCCGCCCTCTACCCCACAAACCCTCTCTAGGACCCCTTCCGACCGCGTCTGTCCTACCCGAATGCCAACACCAACACCGTCCTCTTGTCCCCCCTTCCCCGTGTCCCCGATCAACGATACGAAAAATCAACAAACAAACAAACAAAAAAGCATACATACCGGTCTAGAGATGCGCAACCCCCCCATCCAACAAAAAGTCTTGAACACAACATAAATCACCATCCCCGAAAGAGAGGAACAGGGGACATAATAGTAGGGAAGATTGATGATTCAAGCGAAGGGGATGTAAGCGAGAAACAACAAGAGCAACAAGAAGAGTTCCTACAACCAAGTCGCCACACGGGAGAATGCGGAACACGCAAAACGCACACACCCCTCTTCATTTTGCATGAAGGTGAAGGAAGAAGAGTCTAGAGAGTGAAAGAGGCGAAGGAGAGAGAGAAGAGATACGAAGAGATTAGCTCATAACGCATATTGTTGGGTGTTTCTGTACATGGTGCAGTGCGGCGGCTGAGGAATAGGGTCTAGGAGAAGGGGGAGGAGAGGTGGGTATGCCTATTTCCAGGTACATAGTTATACGTCCTGTAAGCGACTGAAAAAAGGGGGATATATGACGACTCACTCACTGGCTTCGGTACTTGTCACGCTGTAATATGTACCACACGGTTTCGATCTCCTCTTAGGAGGGTATCGGACAGCATATTTCAAGTTACTTGTAGTCTGTCAATCATCACCCAGGCAATCATAACATGAGGATCCTTCACACCTGATAGCACAAGAAAATTCAAGTTGTTTTGGTACGCTCCTACATTTCATCCGTACTTTTGATTGCTATTATCATTCACCCCTGAGTATAGGATGCCTGCTCATTTGAGCTTCCGCCAAATGTACAATTGCGTTACAGCAAAGATCTCAAACCCTTCCGTGGTCAACCAAAGCCTTTGACCCTAACCCAACCATGTCTGAAACCCAGCCAAACCCCCCAGCCAAAAATCCCTCGGTCTCCATGGACCCATAATCATTTGCGATGCCAAATAGCAAGCGACTTCAACCCATTCCCATTACGCTGAACTCCAAAACCAACCGTTCCCCGTCCCGAGGACCTTGAATTCCTGGTATTATATATCAAAGTGAACGCCGCCATATATGCAACATTAATTAGGTAGCTGAAAGTATGGTTGCTGGCTCCTTTAATTCCTGGTGTAGTGCTTTCGGTAAAATCCCCTGCAGAAGGTGCAATTCACCGTCTCCAACCTACATTCCATATTACGTGTGCGATATCCTTGGCTGTATTTACAGTATCAACAACTTTGCCAAAAAGACCTTCTGAAACCACATCGTCCTCATCCTCCTCGTAGGGCATAAACATGCCAGAAGGCGTTCTCCGCATCCCTGATGGTTCTCCAATTTGGTCCGAGGATGCACTGGATGAATGCATGCCGTTGAACCGCTCTTGAGTGACTACCATACTATTTTTCCTATTATTATAGCTGTTGGGTGGTTGCCAATCCATATCGGCATCATCATCATCCTCGTCATCACCAAGAAGCATACGAGATGAGGGTTTAGATGGCCGAAGAGTCTCTTGTGACGGTGAGGGGGACAACTTGCTTCCGGACCAGAATCCATTACTGCTGTGTTTCATTGCCGTTTCTGGAGGCTCGGGAGTATCTCCTCGGTACTTCAGCGTTGTTGATGGGAGCATCGCAATTGTCTTGTTTTCCGCACTGGTAGTCGTTGGTTTAGGTGTAGTTGGCCTATGTAATGGTGGTAATTTTCGGTGAGAATTGCTTCGCTTCATCATGATAGCCCCATCGTCAGAATCGCTATCGTCATCATCGTCATAGATGGCATGACGTTCTGGCTCATCATCCTCGTCACCCTTCATGTCGATTGCTATGCACTGCTCCACGGACTCGTTAAAATGAATATGCTTTTTCTCGCCTACGAATGGTGATTGTAATCCCGAGGAGGAAATAGATGAGAGCATGCTCAGACCGTTATCGTTGCTCGGTCTTCTAGAGGACAGTGACATTGCCGTAAAGTCCGAATTAGCTCGTCCCATACCCGGACGAAGTCCTATAGACTGCTGTGCGTGTACTGCGGCTGCAGCTTGTTTGAGCAGTGATGAAGAAGATAAAGATCTCTGCAGCATTATCTCCGACATACTTCGCTTCTTCAAGATTGGCTTTTTATGAAGGAATGAATTCGATTTCGATATCCGGCTAGTGTTAATGGGAGAGTTCAAAGGAGAATCCGATGCTCGAAATGGTTTAGCACTCCCAGTCTGGAGTGGACCGTAAAGCCAGGTAACATCACAGTCTTTAAGCCTACAGGATAGTTAGAATACTTTGTCTTATATGTAGATGGTTTTGCCAAAACCAATTGGATCGTCTCCCCCAACTTACCAGTTCAGTGTCTCTGGAGAGACTGTCTTAAGCTTGTTCTTTGATTTGATCCAAGTCCGCCACGACGCATTTTCCAATCGTGCACTATTGTTGTAGGCCTTTCGCTTTGAAACAATTAGCTTCCACGAGGACCATATGTCTTCCTCCTTCCAATTATGAGATAGGTAGTCTACGTGTCTCGAGGGCTGTGTTCGCACGGCAGTGTCATCCTCGGCATGCTCAATGGGATCCGGAGAGTCAGGCCTCGACACATTCGTCGACTCTGTGTTGGAGGTGGGCGAAACGGTGTAGGAATCCCCTGTTCGAGGGCTCGCCGGAGGTTCCAGGTCTTCGACTTGACCGTAGTATCCTACGTCGTCGTATGAGGGAAATACAATCTGATCTTCCTCTTCCTCGCGAGCGTCGAGAGAAAGACTGCTGGCAGGTGTCGAAGCAAAGGATGGCGCGGCTGAGTCTGCGTGCGGTGTTCTAGGAGAGGATTCTGTAGAGGATATTGATGAGTCGGAGGGCGGTGCGAGTCGTGAAGAGAAGTTGGAGGTGCTCTTAGACCTCGATGGGGATGTGGAATACGAATGTGAGACGAACTTGGGCTGCGAATGTGACCTGCGGAGGGAATTTGACGAGAAGTAGCTGTTCTCCTCGGAATTGAGCACAACAGCCATTCTGAGGTAACGAGAGGAATTGAGAGCCTGCGGTGGTGACGGAAGGGTTTAAGGTCCCTTGGACCAGGAGCTCGAAGAGATTTCCGTCTTGTAAGTCTGTGCAATTGCTAGCGGTGGAATTGAATAGCGTGCGAAATGCGCCCACGGCGTAGTACCCCTATGTATCTCTCATCAACCGCAGTGTGATTGTTTTCAACGCGTACTGGAACCAGGAATGTAGCGGTGGGTGGTGGGCAGGCACGATAGTATGTCTCCCGTCTGAGCGAGCGTGGGGTGGCGGTTCACAGGAGATGTTGATAGCAGGGTAGCAGTAGGGATATTGCAGAGAGGAAATCGTAGGAGACGGTTCCGGAGGACGAGGAGGAAGACAGGAGCAGAGGGGAGAGTTTTGGGGAGGTTGTTGAAGGTGTAATAATTAAGTTTGGAGGAGGTGGGTGAATAGAATTGGAAGATACAGTTAGTTAGTAGTCTGGGAGAAGGGGCGACAGGGGGGGTGCAAGGAATTGAATTCTCGCTCTCTCTCTCTCTCCTCTGGGCTCGGTTCGATTTCTCCACCAAGACTCGAGGCTTCTGCTCCGTCTTCTCCTTCTCCACTTCCACCTCCTCCCTCTCCCCTCCTCTGCTCTCCTCCTCGAATTACGGGACACTCGCGGATGAGCGACAGAGTGCCGCGAGCCACGCTTGACTGCATTGGCACTGGTCGACAAAGAAAAGAGATGTGCTCTTCCAAACATTCAATGCATTAAGGATGAACGGTGCTGCACTTGTACGGTACTTGTGCTGTACATGGTACATATGAACATGGAACATCCACACTCCAGCCGTATCCACCATCTTTCTATCTATCTCTCGACGTTGTTTACAGTATACTATTTACATCGAGCAGATGATATCACCCATCACTCACCACGCAACGGGCCTTTTTCCTCGCTCGTCCCACAGTGCTGCCTTGCGTGCTGCTTGTTGTTTGCAAATCGCTTCCTAGTTTTCTACAATGAAGCCGAAGTCTCTTTGATCGTTAATTGCATTCTGGCCAAAGAACCAGTTCCCGTATCGAAGATCGCTAAACAATAGTGCGGAGCAGAAATGCAAATTCCAGCCGGATCACGACCACCCAAACCTAAACTCAAACGGCCGGCAGCAAAAGCGAAGCAGGGCACGGCTGCGCACGGCTGCGCAACACATACATGTTAACGGAAAAGCCATGAAAAGCCATTCTGGCAGCGTAATCTCGAATCCGCAGATATTGTAAGTCCAAAACTCGATTCTCGCGACGCACCACTGCTGCCACGTTCATGGATATCTACGAGTATGACATGACCCAAGGTCATTGACAGGTTTCACATCCACGAACGTTGGGGATGTAGTGGATTGTATGCATCCGCGAGGCCATGGCTGCTGCACGCTGTGCAGGACCGGAACATGGTTGTATGGCGTTTTTATGGCGTTGATATGGGAAGGCAAATCAGGAGGGGAGGCTGGCTCACCGATCCCCAAGCCCATCCCCATCATAAGTACGCGATAGCTTGCCATCCACGCCTTGCTTGCGAGGTCGTTAAGGTTCTGGCCATCGAAGATCATTCAACCCACTCGACGCACACTCTCCACTCTCTACCGAACAGCCGAACATCCTTCACTCCATCCCATCCCCAGGACCGACGACGCCAACACCTCCACACCACCACCACATCAAACTTCAACCTACACCCCCACCGTTCTGCCAAGAGAGGTACGCCACACTCTACTACAGACAACAGACAGGACAACAGGATCTGGTGGGGGGTGTGGACGCGGCTTGATATACGAGAGACACCCTATCCAGTGTTGACTTCTAGATACTGTACCAAGTTACTACATAAATACTCCGTGTGCTTCCCAGGGCTCCTCGGGATGATAATTGCGATGCTTAGCCAAAACACACGCAATATATACATATATATATATATATAATACAGTAGAAACCTCTCATCGCTCATGTCCCTCGGTTATCCAGAGATAGCATGCTGGGAACACCAAGGCGGCAATCGGAATCTTCTACTGTCCTGTTTGCTCCGTTTCCTGTGATTCAACTTGCCAACAATCCGCATGGCGAGTAGTACGGCTGCTCTCAGAACGCATCAACAACCAATAGCCAGCCATACGTGGCTGAACTAGAATACGATCCTGGTCCATATTTAATAGCGCTTTCCCGTAGGAAGCACTGCAGTTTAGAATGCGATGTGTTGTTGGCCGAGATACTCTGATAACGGATGCTTTTGCCGAGATATCATGAGACTAGAACCAGCACCAATCCTGATATTAGCCTTAGAGCAGTGATACTAATCATTATTGCATTCAATGTATTCTCGCGGAACCAGAGATACTCTATGGCTGCAATTTCTGCTTTCTCGGCAGCTTTTTCTCCACATCTGCTGATGGTCTGGTTCAATCTCCCCATTCGCGTCAAATCCTAAAGCTTTGGATTTTTGATTAGCGCATCCCTCTGCCATGCTCTTGCATATTTGTTATCTCAGTAGGCCCGAAACTAGATCGGAGCATTCACTGCGGGAGATCGGCATCTTTTAATAATCTCATAGCTTCTCACATGGTTATGTATGTACTCCATCGTCTTACGTCTTTTCCACTTATTGTTACCTATCAGCATCGCGATGTTAGCAACGTTGTACGCACTATGATATTGTGAGTGAAAGTGGGTTCAAAGATACACGATATGTTGGATTCCATATCGTGTTGGAGTTTGCAAAAGATAGCGACCCAGACTCATTTAATTCATTAATATTGCAAAGGGGATAGACGGCATGGCGTCGTCGTCTCAGGTTCAGCCTCAATTTTGATGCTCGGATCGTCTACAACAGAACCCCATCGGGTTTGCGGCTCACGATGCTTGGCAGCATTTTGAAAATGCATGCAGCATGGTACCTTAAGAGGTGGCGTCAGGATGGGCATAACATTTTCAAGTTCAGCTCCAAGATCTTGATTTCCTTCTCCAACTTGGCAGACTGAGCAAAATATAATAGAAACATTATATCGGTGGGGTGGCTATGCCAACAAGTTACTACACTCTACCCGACGACGAAGTCTAAAGTCCCTCGCAAGTACTCACGTCTTTGCAAGTGCGATAACTACAATTTTTAACCCTCAGGCCTTGTCTTTACCTGTCAAACCTGCATAGAATCCCCCCAGAAACGATATTAACCCACTCTACGCAGTATATTGTGGCTTCATGTTGTGCTTACACCCCGAAATATAAAATTAAAGCGCCTCTCGCCAATCGATCTGAACAGATGACAACTCAGGTGCTACCATCGCTTCCTCAATCACCCGTATAGAGGCGAGCTTATCAACAAGGAATGGCACAAAGTAGAAGTTGTTGATAAAGAAAGCACTTTTACGTCGTTGTGCTGCCCAAGCTAATGCAGACATACATATATCCCTTCATAAATAAGTACTACAAAGCACCCAGGCCCAACCGACGTCATTCACTTGGAGGGCGAGAAGATTTCAGGTGAAAAGCTTCGAAACACAATGAAAGCCTTGAAGAAAACGATGGTAGGGAAAGAAAGCTTCGAGAACGTAGGGTGGACAGAGCCATACCCTGTAACTGGGACACCATTTTTGGTGAGGTGCCGAAGGCTCTATATTCGACGCAACCCTACACCAAAACAACCGGTTGAAGTGGTGGTGGCTTGCATCCCAACTTGTCCAATGGGGGAGGATTTGAGGTTGGCGAACAGGGTGTTTTTGCAAGGAAGATTGTACGAAATGATGTGTTTATTGAACTAATGATGCGAAGTGGATAAAAGAGTGTATTGTTCTCTACATATCTACCTACCTTCTCGCCTAGGCTAGCAATTCGATTACTCATGATCTTGCGAAATATCATCGAATAGATGATGGAGAAAATGTATATTGTTGGGAAATATTTGGCGCCGAGCAGAGGCTATGAAAAACAAGAGATGTACAAATAGATAAATACAAGAGCTTTTGAATCTCTGCTCGCCCAGTAAACGTACTGAGCTATAGCAGTGGAATTTGGGACGGTCAACCAACACATATTAAACAAGATAGTTCTGCTTCCTCTCTTAGCAACACCATTAATACATCTTTCCTCGATAACATTCTACCAAACCACATTATCCTGTCGCTTACCTCTTTCATTTATTTTAGTAACGAATCATCCGCCAAGCAGACGCCCCTCGCGATCGACAGATCCAGCAATAAGGACCGTTCCCTGCGCATCCATCCACCTGGAAGCGAAGATATGATAGGTCTGAAAATGCCCCATTGTGATACTCGTCGGTCCCCTCCTCTTCCCCCCGGTGGCAGCTGCAGCAAGGGGGCGGATTGCGGTGTCTTTTCTCATCACCTTGAAGGTACAGTATCTCCTACATCCCCGTGTGAGATTGTGCATGGGGGGAATCTGGGTGCTGGGCTTGGTGCTGGTGGGTGCTTATGGGGATAGTCCGAGCCTACAGGGAAAGGGGCTGTTACGGTGTCCGTGAATGGGAAACAAAAGTAGATAGATTATTGTACGACGACAACGACGATGCTTTGGAGGGGTGCAGGATGTAGGAAAGGCAGATATGTAATCTGCTGCTGCTGCTGCTGCTCGAAATGTCGGCCAGCTAGCTCTGCTGAGCTACTTATACCGAGTCTATGTACACCACCCCAATTGCAATGGAAAACATTGAGCGTGTTAGAGATTTCTTATGAGGTTATAATCCATCAATCATTTCATTCTTTTTTTCGTTTCCCTCTTATTTTACTATCTGCGCGGTCACCTATTGCAATGTCAGCTCATAAGCTCATAAGATAGCCGAGTTACACCCATCTGCCCGAAAACCAAGTCTTCTCAAACACCATATAAGACTTCGGCCAGCACCGGCCAGGTTGAATGCGTTTTGGTTGACAAAGAACTAGTGGGATACCCGGCCATGATGAAAAGCCCCGAACTTGTGGAGATGGATGCGTATTGTAATGTTGTGCCACTTTTCAACTGTCCAGAGAGGAAATTTGCACCGGGGTACGAGTGATATTTTGCGGGTCTGGCGAGAGGTACAAAAGTACTATAGAAATCCATGTATCTTGCTCCTAAGCGAATAGGTACTGCTTCAGAATACTCACATAGTCGGGATCGCTCCCAAGGTCCAAGGGGTTTTGTTTTTGGGAAGCTTCATCTGTTCGATGGTATCGCCCAGTATAACCTCGGTGAGAAGTCTTAATTGATGAGGAAAGATTTCTAAAACGCATGATTCTGACATATGAAAACAGCATCTAGACCCATTCGTACTTCGTGTATGCACGGGTCACTTGTCTCCTCCTGTGTTCCGTTATTTGCACATCTTTTTTTTTTTCGGCGCAGGCCAAGCCAGAAAAGCGTGCCTACTGCATGACATTTTCCAAAACCCGATCTACACGCATCTGTGCTGCATCATGAACGGCTCTTTAAGTGAGGGTCTACCGCCGACCTCAATTTCCATTTGATAATGGAGCTATTGATCCTCTACAGCTATATCTTACGGTACATATTGGATGCATTGCGTTTGCAGGAACTGCTTATTATGAATATGGAAGATCCTGAACTGGAACTTGGAGCTCTTTCTTGGTGGCTAGGCGAAGATTTCTTCTTTGAGCAATAGTAGTAGCTATGGGATCTCAACAGACTCGCTAAGTTACAGAAGTTGCTGCCTGGTTATTTCATACAATGGTAAAATTGCGCAGTTGCCGTATGAGATAAATGTAGCCGGTTGATAATAACAACCCCCCATTTCGTATAGAGATGCAAGCTTCTATGAGCATCCTGCATTTGGTACATAAAAAGGTTTCAATGATCTGTAACTAAAAAACTCGATCTCCGAATTATCCCGAGAACCATCTGTCTCAATAGCACAAGTGAACGTTATGAGGATAAGAACTATTATTATATTGCTTAAAATTGTAGTCTGTAAAGTTGAAAATTACATCTCGCTTACTCCTATAGTTGCCATAAAAAAAAGTAGGTTTCACTTATCACAATCTGAACATCACACCAAAGTCTAAACAGCGTGCGAGCCCCAAAACGGCAATCCAGATTACCATGCTAACTCAATTGAGATGGCTCCTTAAATCGCCTACAGAACTGAGAGGTTTAGTTGAATCTGAGTTAGGGCGTCCTAGATCAGCCTTTTGCACATAATTATACTTCCTAATAAAAGGCAGTATTCATAACATTGAAGTATAAACAATATGAAGACCATCTTACTTGCAAATAGTACCTGGTTCCTAGGTCTACGTTTACGAAAGCGGATAGAAGTCACGGGTTGAATTTGAATCACATCTCAGCCATCAAATTTTGTTGGCTTCAAATTTCAAATCAAGGGAAACTCTTCCCGAGAACACGTTATTCAAACTCATTTGCGCTTCGGCACTGTGATTATTTGGCCTCTAAAGTCCATGCTCGTATTTCTCGAAAAGCTTCAATTGGGGAGTATAGATAAACGGAGTCAGGCTTACGGGACCAGAAACGATTTGATATACAATGAGTATATAGAGAAATCTCAGTCTCTGTGTTGTTTCCATTAATAGTCATCTTAAGGGGTCACAGTCACTGAATATTACCAGTAGAACTTAAATACTTCTTACTTTCAACTTGTTCGCAAATTATGTCATAATGTTGGATTTGCACAACATAGACAGCTTGCTCTCCTTTTAACTCTGCGAATTATCTTGAAAGCGCTCAGGAATAAACTTTCCGCTCCCTTATTTATCCCAGCCTCTTGTGTCAACGGATTCTAAGGAGACGTCAGTGCCCCATAACCTAGCTTCAACCTTCGTGTAAAAGACGTACGACTGCAGACATTATAAGTTTCCGCACCAATCATCCCCGATTTTGACAGTATGGACCCTGACGCTACGCGGAAGCTTGTATATGAAAGAGCCAAAGTAACTTTCCACAACGCCATGCATCGCCAACTACTGTGCGTCAGTGGGTTATTTTGAATGTAGAATTTCCCGAGATCTTCAAAATATTCGAGGAAGCATCTTACAGAAAGCCCTACATGACGGCGAGATATTGCTCAGATGACTTCTGGAAAGTGATCTTCATAGGAAAGGAGGTTCGAAGAAAATTTCCTCTGAAATGAAGCTAATTGATTCGATCAAATAGAGGTTTGGTCGGTGGCGTAAGAAAATATCTTAATGGCTCTCATGAAAAACTGCTATTATCAGAGTATTTACTGAAGCTCCTGTTGATATATGGAGTATCTGATCAACGGATTGCCTCGTGCAATCCGCAGTGGTGACCTAAGATACACAATAATAATATGCTCATTCAGATCGAGGAAATGGACGTAAAGCATCTACTCGTTTGTCAGTTTCTAAGGGGGAGAGACACTTCATATTCATAATGAATCAACAAAACTCTGATGTTTAAACAATCATAACTCTTACTGGGTCCTCTTTCTAATGGTATTGGAGGGTTAAGCGAGCCCCTTTCCTCCAGAAGTGGTTGTGGTGACACCCAAGAACCAAACCCATATACTGATGAGTAAAGAGAGTACTGGCAGAGAGCTGACTTCCAATTCGAGATTTCTATGCTGTAAACTTTGACTTCTCACGATTCACTCCTAGCATTGTGTCTTTAATGTGCGGATAGCATGGTGCCTTCTTAACAGACTCCCTCCATGCACGGCTTTTCTTCTTGGTTTATCTTACATCTTCTGACTTTGATGATATAGATGACTTAGCCGCCCGAGCTAGTAAGCTCGTGTTGAAGGTTTATAGGGTTATGACTTACACATATCATTTAATAATATATATTCTGGACAGCTTACAAATCGCAAGTTAAACTCGAACAGTCTTAAGCCTATAGCAAATTTTCGTCTCATCAGACATTGGGCTATCAAATTTTCATTGCATCTAATTCATACATCTTTTATAACCATTACTAAGAGAAGCTAACATGAGGACGCAACTTCTCTTACCAATTTTCCGACGAAATCCACCAAGTTTACAGACATAAGATGAGTGAATAAGGCATATATAGATTGAATGTAAGGTATGATAAAAAACCGGAAAATACTCAAGACTTTAAGATACAGATGAATACATTTCAGATGTCGTAGAACCCAAGAAAACCAAAACTTCCTCAACAATAATAGACTGTCCAAAGCGCCTACTCATGATTCATAAATGGGCATTCTGCCGGGGTGATCTTGCTCATCTCCACGTGTGTCTCCTCAAGCTCATCCTCGTCAGTTGTCTCTTCTCCAGTAAGATCCTGGCCGGGAATCTTCTCATGCTTGACTTTACTAACTACGCCATTTGGAGTAATTTGTCGGAACATCTCCATTGGATCAAACCAGACTTCGATACTCTGAAGTTGCAAGCCTTCGTTGACTTTAGCGACAGTGATACCTTGGATGTCAATTTGTCCACCATGGGCCTTAGCAGTGACCTTTTCGCCTTTGCTACAATGAAATCAGCTTCTTGTGCCCCTATATGCTTGACAGATATATATACTCATTAAACCCAACATAGTCCTTCGCCATGGTCCCCCAATGCCTCCATTTAAAAGCAACCAGCGGTGGACCACTATATACCTCCAAAACCTCCCACGCGAATGTTGGCATCATACGCTTGAAAGTCTTATGACTAGAGGCGAAGTCCGAATTCTCAGGACTGTAGTACTCGTTGGGCGTAATGATGGCGTTGTACGTGCCAACTTTGAGCATGTGTTCACCGGTCTGTGGAGGCCCACCATTGACGGAGAAGGTGTAACTGGACTGGTCAATAGTGCGCCAGTCGCTGATCGACTTTTTAAAACTTGCTTCGATCTCCCAGTTTTTGACCAAGTTTTCGACCAGGTCAGGAAGACTAGCTGCTTCATGGTGTTTTGTTTTGGCTGTGATCAATTTAGTCGGCTGCAAGTGGACGACGGGTTAGGAAGAAACCATACTCTGATTATAGACGCTTCGAGTATTCTTGTAATCCGGTGGCTTCCCATATCGCCAGCTAGAGGAGCTGTCTTTTAGCACAGCATTTGGATCGAGGAGAAAGTCAGGTAATGCAGGCACAACTGCGGGAGGATCTTGAGCTTCTGCCATGATAACTTAAGGACAAAGAGAAAAATCGAATTACAGATTCCAAAAGGTAGACTTTATAAGGATTTATTAGATTGGGAGCCGAGTCTGACATGCATCAAGTTGAAGAATGGCTTTCGTGCATAGAGGAAAGCCAAGGGACATGAATACACTTCGTCCAGTCATTCATGAAATAGCCACAATTGGGCTGGCCAGATTGGCACACTATGCAACCTTGACTTTCATAGCGATAGTGCCACCAACTCTCGATTTCGTAGATCATTGCTCCCAGAACAAGTTTGGCATAGGCGCATTTTGTAATTGGTTGCGACTAAGAAGTCGTCTTCAGCTTTACACATAGTTCTATAACATAACCTGCGCACAAGCAGCTTGCTCTTTTGAACGAAAGGCCATTCTCAAGATTATGCTTTTGCTCGAGCTTAATGGTGTAAGCGACCGGTTATTCAAGAGATGCGGAGACAGTATTGGTGGCCACGCTATATGAATAAGACACGCGCGTGGGAATCTGTCGTGTAACCCCAACTCTCCATGGTAGTAAGAACTAGTGTATATGACCAGCTTTCCTATTGTGAGATAATTGAGTATGGCCAGGCAAGATAGCAACAATCTCTTACTCGCCGTTAATCCCACGCAAAGCAGTGAGCATCTATATATTAGACATATAGGGTTCAGGTAAATCTACGGTTGACTAAGGATAGCGGGCATGTTAATGATGGTTCTCAAGTCCTTGCTGCTGCCAGCAAGGCTATTCAAAACATACCAAATTTTGGTTTGATGCCAACTTATGGAATAGAGGCAAAGGATTTCAGATGCACATTGATGGCAAGAAGCCGAGTTCTTTGGAACAATACTTTAAAAATATTCAATTAGACGAACGTCGTTGTCATTTTGTGTTACCCGTGAGCACTGATATACGCGATATATCTTTCAGCCTCGTTAAATACATGTTCACGCCTCGATTCCCAGGCCAAAATAGTCTTCAAGTCAACATCCCCCACCAAAAGACTCTATATTGCATCATATTCCCCGCAGAGGACGATTCTTTCGATATGTTATTCTTCAGGTGAGCCAATGACACCCTGAAGCATCTGCGACCGTTGTGAGAAGTACTAATTGGGCAACTTACAGCTTTTTCAAGACGTTGGTCGACCATGAAGTTACCGTCGAGTTAAAGAACGACATCCAGATCAAAGGCACCCTGAAGTCAGTCGACCAATATCTCAATATCAAATTGGACGATATTCAAGTGGTGGAGGAATTGAAGTATCCACATTTGGTGAGTTTGGACTCCTCTGCGCCAGCGGAAGATCAGCCGCCAGCTGAGCTAGAAGTAGCAATAAGAGTCCTATACTAATCTGCTACTTAACTTTAGTCGTCTGTCAAGAATGTCTTCATTAGAGGCAGTGTAGTCAGATATGTGCACTTGCCGGGAAGCGCCGTTGACACAGCTTTGTTAGAAGACGGTAGGCTCTCGCTGTTGTACTGTAAAGGAGAAGTGCTGACTATGATCACAGCAACACGAAGAGAAGCATCACAACAAGCATCTAAGGCCAAGCAGGGTTGATCAGGCGGTACATCAAGATGTATCTTGGTAGCAGGGAAACGCGGGCAATGGTCTCAAATCCTATCTGTGGTTCTACAAAGAACCTGGAATCCGAAGCACAACAGAACGCTCGCACCAGGAAGGGCTTGAGTTCCAAGCATAACAGGTATCATATAGTCGAGCAAGGAGTTTTGGATTGGGCCTGGAAAGGCATAAAAAGCTTTAGAAGGAATACTAGTCAAATGAATAATACCCGTCTAGACATGCACTTAGAACTTATCTATTCAGAATTTGATCATCTGCATTACGATGTGCTTCATGGATTGAAATCAATCTATTGAGTCTAACTAATCTATAGGACATATAATTCGTATTTGCAGAAAAGCTACCATACAGCTTCAAAATGCACTATAACTATGTGATCACATGACCCCGCGACGCGTCTGGTTTGAATCAACCTCGCGATATATCCACTTGTTCAATGACATACAAACACATCAGCATTTCAGGTAACCCCACCACGCAGAGGATGACTAGCTTTCTATGGAGTGGGCTCTGATCAAACGAATGAGTTGAGCAGGAGTCAGCAGAGGGCACACAGACGCTACAGACAGGATTATTGGTGCGTGGCAAATAAGCTCTTTCATCTCTGCCATAAACCGTCATGTTTCGTAACCCACGAGAGAATACATCGGCGGCGATTGAGACACCGCTAAAGCCATCCATAGGAAGACCGCCGACACCACCGAACATTCGAGTCTTCCGGGAGCCTCTACCAATAATGGCATCAACCAAACCCCTAACCCCGCGACCAAATTCCAAGACCAACGTACCATCCAGTGCTCGTCAAAGCGTGAAAAAATCACCTATTGTCAAAATCAGCGGCAAATCCAATGCCAGTATACTCAATTTCTTCAAGAAGGTAGATTCTCCGTTGAAAGATGAGTCGATTTTCTTGTCACAGAGATCCACGGATAAGGATATTCCAACACGACCTGGACAACCCAGCCCTGAAACCGAGGAATTTGAAGTAGATGTGGAGGACCTATATGAGGTGGCTGATCTCGATTCGAAACGGTTTAATGAGCTTGGAGGGTCTGTAAAGAGGAGGAAGACATCGATTGGGAGTTCATCTAGTCTAAAGAGCAGCTCTCAAGAAACTTCAGCCTTGGAAGCCAAGTTGCATGAGGAATCTACTGTTTCAAAGGATTTAATTCCTCTAAACATTCCGGTGTCGGTTCTCCTAGATTCTACAAGGAAAACGAGGCAAAAGAAGACGAAGCCAAGGGGACCATTCTTGGATGATTCAGATAGTGAAAATGAATTGTAAGCAAAATAGCCATTTTTTATTCTTTTTTATTCTTGTCTACCGCCAATAATCTGTTTCTATACCTCATGCGCTAATCTAAGCCCAATAGATATCCTGCAATTGAACAAGACACCCCGGAAGCCGAGCATGTCAATTCCAAAAATTCCGAATACGGGGAACAAAATAAGCTCAACCCTAGTGTAGATACTGTTGAACCAGGACTAAGATCACGAAAGAGGGTACCTGTTGCTAAGGCGCAAGTAGAATGGGAAGCCTTACAACCCAAAAGCAGACTTAATAATACGGAAACACTATCAAATCTTCCGACTCAGGTTCCCGGATATTCACCAGCTATTCCCTCACTGAAACAGGAAAGCACCAGTATAGATGAATGGGCCAATTTTGACGACTTTCCAGATGAATTAGATGAATTTGCTGACGGCGAAGAGTTCATGGAAAGGAAATGGATGGAAGATCAAGCACTAGTGGACGCTGCGGACGAAGACCAAACATTTGAATCCATTGACGGTGCTGGCAGTGGTGAAAACAACAAAGACACCGTCAATGAAGCAATGTCGTCCACCTGCCCTATTTGCGAAGCTTCTCTTGTAGGAGTAACGTCAGATGATGCTACACGACACGTAAATGGATGTCTAGATGGCAATCCCATCCCCTTACAACCTATTGTTAGAGAAACCATCAAGCCGGAGCCTTCTGATATTAAATATATTCCCGCTGGGGCAAGTAAACGTTTCCAAAAAGCTGCGATCGCCCGACCAGGTCAGGCAAATCCCTTTGAGATCGGCAGCAAAACTACAGCTCCATCTTCTGCCTTTTCGAAACTCATGGCAGGCCATGCAGAAGACGCAGCATGGGCAACTGCCGCCGCTGCCGAGACTTCGTCTCGAGGAAAAGCAGCTTACCAGAGGACATGCCCTTTTTACAAGATAATGCCTGGATTTTTCATTGCCGTGGATGCCTTTCGCTATGGTGCTGTGCAAGGAATTAAAGCATATTTCCTAAGCCATTTCCATAGCGATCACTACGTAGGACTTACATCTACATGGTGCCACGGCCCGATTTACTGCAGCAAGGTTACTGCAAACTTAGTCATACAACAGCTGAAGGTGGACACGAAATGGGTGATCGCTTTAGAATTTGAACAGAAATCAAAAGTTTCAGGGACCGAAGGCGTTGTGGTTACTATGATCCCAGCCAACCATTGTCCCGGGAGCTCTCTATTTCTTTTTGAGAAGACCTTAGCAGCAGGCAGAGGCCCAAAAGTCCAGCGAGTTCTTCATTGTGGCGATTTCCGTGCATGCCCTGCACATATTGCTCATCCTATGCTCATGCCCGATATAGTTGACTCTATTAATGGCAAGCTCAAGCAACAAAAGATTGATGTCTGTTATCTTGACACGACGTATCTCAATCCACGTTACGCATTTCCTTCTCAAGATGCTGTTATTACAGCATGTGCAGATATGTGTGTTAGCCTGACAAAAGAGCGCGCAGAAGAAGAAGATGCTTGGGAGGTGGTCAAACGTGAGCGCGCTGGTACTGGAATGCAAAAGTTTGTGAAGAATCCTACCTTGAAAGCGGAGGATTCTAGTGAAGCTATGGCAATTGGAAACTTGAAAACTCGGGGCCGTCTCTTGATTGTTTGTGGCACTTACAGTATTGGAAAGGAACGGATATGTATGGGTATAGCCAGAGCCCTTGACTGTAAAATCTGGGCGCCTAATCGAAAGTTGCGCATTTGTGCTGCTTTAGAAGACCCAGAGCTAATGAGTCGGATGACTGATAATCCACTGGAAGCGCAGATTCATATGCAGATGTTGATGGAGCTGCGTCCCGAAACTTTGAATGAGTACTTGACTACTTATAAGCCGCATTTCTCAAGGATCGTAGGATTTAGGCCAAGTGGATGGAATTATAAACCTCCAAATTCCAGGTGTGTATTTTTGTTATTTTGACCTATTGGCAGCCTACCCCAGACCCTCTGTTACCGCCATCCACTTTATATAACGTGATATGGTTGATGCTGAAACATCTAGGTTCACTGATTCTCCAACTGTATCTACAGTCCTCCACTCACCAAATTGGCGATCATCGTTCTCCATGGCAGACCTCGTTCCTCAACGCGGTAGTACCAAAGAAGCATCTTGCTTCGGTGTACCTTACAGCGAGCACAGTAGCTTCAGAGAACTGACCATGTTCATTTGTGCCTTGAGAATAGAGAAAGTGATCCCTACTGTGAATGTCGGGAGCGCAGCAGGTAGAGCCAAGATGAAATCTTGGATTGAAAGGTGGCAGACTGAGCGGCGAAAAAATGGTCTTATCAAGATAGGAAGCAACGAAGGGGAAGTGCGCTGGTAGTTAGGCAAGCCGATAATAGGCTTGGATCGAGAACGGCGTGATTTTCGATCTTTGAATACATGGGAATACCAAGGAGTATATGATTAATCAATATTGATTCCCATCAACGGAACGGAAAGACGTAGCAGCAATCACAAAATCTGAGTATTAGTTACTGCGATAAGTAAACCTGCATATTCCAGTATCAGTAACCTACGCGATGGCTGCCTTACCGGATAAAAGACACCGAGGTCTTAATGCAACGTCATCTAAGAGCACTTCAAAAAGTATACTGTGATCGTAGTTGCGTATTGCCTAGATACAATCCGGGACATAGAGTGTGTGGCGGTTATGCATAATGGTTTCTGGGTGGAGTGGAATGAGTCTGACAAGCTGTTGCAAAAGGACAGTGCCTTCCAGAGGCTGTACATCGATATGAAAGGTTTTGGGGAAGGGATTGATGAGACATGAGACATGAGACTTCAGACTTCAATATAATAAACGACATGACAAAATAAATTATTTCAAAGGAAATTGAGCTAATTATTCGGTTCCGAAGTGAGAATATCATAGCTCATCTGTAAGGAGAGGAGTTGAGCGAAGCAGGATTGCAGGTGGGTGAGTTCAGTTTACGTTGATTTGACTCTCTTGATGACATTTTTTCAGCTTCATTAGTATAAATGAATTTAGTAACTCACTCAACAGATGTAATCCCGATTGTATTGGGAGTAGAGATCCAAGACATAGTCAGTCACGTGTATTGTACCTTAGCCTCAGGTTGCTCTCAACCAATCGAGTTCAATTTGTTCTTTATTGTCCCAAACTGCCTTACTTCCTTTCGACCACCAATACCTTCTATTACTTAGACCCTTAAAGCTTCTAAATTAAATTCCACCCGTCAGTGGTTACCAAAACAGTTCTGTTTGGTGTTGTATTGTTATTCGCTTGGAGCGTCCTAAAGGACAGCCTGGAGTTTGTTTACTTGTTTAAAGCTGAACATGGCTTATGATCCCTAAACCAAACATAAGTTTTTAATAAAAGAAAGGTGTGAAGCTCACAACGAACTTCGCTCTGAGATATCTCAAATGCGGCTCCTTTCACGTTCCATGCGGAGGAAATATCTGCGGTCACGGCCAATAATCCTAGTTTTCATTGTCCTTACCATCATAGATGCTATCTTTACAGCAAACTCCTTGCCGCCTTCAACTAGAGTATCACTTTTGTCAAATCCACGCCCTCAAACGATATTTATAGCATCTATGTTCCGAAATTCAGAGTCAGTACATCTATCTGTACGTTAGTCACATGACCTTAACCATCTCTTCAGATATATTTTGCGAACTTCGTACATCAACTCCTTGTTACAGTTGGTGGCCGACCTTGGTCCTTCCAATGTATATGTATCAATTACTGAATCTGGATCATTCGACAATACCAAGGGAGCCTTGAAGTATTTAGAAGGTGAACTTCAGAAACTTGGAGCAAAGCACAGAATCATAACAGGTATCAACCACGTGGAACAACAAAGTATGTTGAGAGACCTGCCATCAGAAGGTAACAGACAGGGTTGGGTCTATACTGGACGTCCCGAAAACAAAGCTGGCAAGGGAGGATGGGAGATGCGGCGAATACCGTACTTAGCTAAGGAGAGGAACATGGTTCTGGAGCCCCTTTTTGAGGGCCCGGATGGTCAATGGGAGAAGATCTTATGGATTAATGATGTCGTGTTTACAGTCAGTCTTCAGTCTTCTTCACTGATTCATAATTAGCCCCGTGGGGAATATATCGATACGTCGACAAGCTTAGGAAGGACTATGGCTAATGGCAAACACAGACTGAAGATGTCCTAACACTTCTCCAAACGAATCAAGGATCTTACTCTGCAGCTTGCGCTCTCGACTTTCAACATTCAGCTACTAATTACTACGACACATTTGCCTTGCGAGACTCGTCAGGTCACAAAACAGCCTCCCCCTCTTGGCCCTTCTTCCATACCTCCACCTCGCTTTCTGCAATTCGCGCCAACACAGCTGTGCCTGTAAAAAGCTGTTGGAACGGTATGATGGTTTTTGAAGCATCACCGTTCTATGGCACTAAAGGCCTGCGATTCCGTGGTGTCGATGACACTCTTTCAGCGTTCCATGTTGAAGGATCGGAGTGTTGTTTGATACATGCAGATAACCCGCTGCGGGACACGAAAGGTGTATTCGTGAATCCATCTGTAAGGGTATCCTACAATGTAAGTATTTATGGGGTTATAAATCCCACGCAGGGAGAAGGGCGATGGCCCACGAAATGGGATATGGTCACCGGCGTTTGGGCGAATAGGAAAGCCAGATGGACGGGCTGGATTGTATTGAGGACTGAGGGCGCGGTGATTAGGAAGAGGCTAAGTAAATGGGCTAAGCAGGGAAGCAAAGGGAAGCAGCAACTGGAAGAAAGGAGAGAACCTGGGCCAGAGTGTTTGGTTAATGAGCTACAGGTTTTGTTTTACAATGGGTGGAATCATGTATAAGTGAAGGATCTCATCTCAATTTTTGGAGATATTTAAAAAAAAAAAAAAAGGTATTCCCTTACTGGGAACTGGTGTTTGGGAAAGGATAATCTAGTCAAAATCGTGTTCATGACACGAGTTGTATATGACAGTAGACTGTTGAAAAAGCAATTGAACATATCAACATATCAACATAATTCGTGATATAAATACGCTGATGTGTCAGTGTTGTAGGGTGAAACAAGTCTCTTCGTGATATTGCCCAGAACAATAAATCGCAATATTTCGGCTAATCATTTAAAATAACAAATACTAAGGAACCAGATGGCCAAGTTTTATCAATAGCAATATATACAGATAATCACAAACGAGCTAAGAAAGTGTAATTATCAATGTATACACCAAGAAACAGCAGACTAATTCACATACAGTTCTCCACTTCTTAAGCGAGTTCGAAAAGGGGGACTATGAGGGAGCAAGAGATTAGCTCAAAACTTAGCTTAAGCCTGCTACCACGAACGTAAAATTTCAAATACCCGATCTTTGGTAAGTGTTTCACTTTATAGAAAGGCGGATTCAGTATAGGACCAGGATTTGAGGCACTAAGGTTGCAGATTTTGCTACCTCAGCTGTATTATATACGAACATAATAGGTAATCCATCACTATTATTTGACTTAGTGAAGATGACTACAGTTCTTCATTGTATATTCAAGGTATCAGTTGAGCAAGTAGCTCCCTAAAGACCTTCGTGTTTTGAACTAGCCCAGCTAGTTCTTAACTACGCTGTTTGATAATTTTGCGTTGTACATAGGAGTTCACGTAGTATAATTAATTATCACAAATGGACAATCCGCTTGCATCTAACTAGTCATAGATTCACTTTCTATAAAAGAAGCTTGGGTAAGACGAGAAATCTGGCTTATATCTCCTGAACACTAGTACTCGTAAGTCTCAACTACAGCATAGCCCACGAAAGCGGTAAGTACAAAGCGCAGAGCACGCAAGTTCAGCACCTCCCTAGCTTGTTCCTGGAAATTCATCACTACGCCCATGATCTACATCGCATCTCGTCACACATTCCACAACCCTTTAATCTGAGAACGGAGATCTGGGAAGCACAACAGCAGCGCACATGGCAGGCTACGAATTCATACATATACGGAGCCTTCTAGGTTATAATGGGAAGGTCGGGGGGCGTGAGGAGTATGCGGGGAAGGCTATAAGCATTCGGGATGGGATGTAGAGGCGGAGAGGAGAGTCCAGGTGTCACGACTTCCAATGCGGGAGCCCACGGGGAAACCGGAATGGTGGGTTGTGATATGTTTGACAAGGGCTTTTCGAGGGATTGGAAGTCGATTTGAGAGCCAGAGGTAACTATGGTGGTGAGGCTGGCTTCCCGGATACGAGATATGGGCTCCTTTTGCAAATGTGCTGGGAGCAGTCATTGAGAAGACCTTCCAAAGGATCTTACTGAGTAGAAATGGCTCCTGTGAAGAAGGCATAACTTCTTTTTTCGTCCACCATAATCCCAAAACTGAAGAGACCATTAATAAAATGGCTAGGAGTAAAAATCTCAGATCTCTAATACGAGCCGCGTGGTTTAAATGCACAACACAACGGCATGCTGGCGCTCGAACCCGAGATCTATCTACCTAGAAGCTGGTAACATAAGCTGGCTAATATATCTTGATCAATACAACAAGCCACTGTGATGGGAAAGGCTGTAGATAACACGGAATATGTCATCTTGATGGTTCCACAACATTGAGATTGACCAGGCTACTGACTGCCCGATGCTTCCCCGGTGTATCTCCGTACCTCTCCCCACATCCAAATATCCTACTGCATTTTGTACTACACTCTCGAAACTGCTCTCGGACTCTTTTTATCTCGCAATAGCAGCCATGCTTTGAGTGGTACTATTTTGTACAAATAGGTCGCCTTGAAAAATTTGAGAAAGGAGTAGAAGGTATTGGAACGGGTTCGCTGCAACCATCCGAATCGGAACAATTGTTGGACATTCCTTAGGAGTGACTCAGAAGTCGATACACAGCTACAGTGTTCATCTTATGTGAGAGAATTCTGGGACGCGAAGTAGAGATCTTCATCAACCATTAGGTGTGGGTAGGATTTGCATATGGATGCCATGTCGAGGTTATAGGATAGAGGATGGGAAAAACGTGCGGGGAAATCTGCCTAAAAAGCACTTCTCGGCTTCATTTCAAATACACGTCCGGCTTACAGTAAACAGACTCCAGCGGAATGGTCTCCGATTCAGGCTGTGTCGGCACGACAGGCATACCGACTGCGCTCCAACAGGAGGATAAAGGGTGGTGAACACGTTACAGTAGATGTTGGATGTACAAAACTAGATGACGTGCATATGCGATCTGCGGAATTCAGTGATTAGAGCGTGCTTGTTTATAGCAATTAATCAAGGGTTGGTATTTGATTGATACTGTGAAGGTAGGAGCGGGTGCTCCCGGACACATGTGCATGTGTGGTTTGTTAGAAACAATTCCTTGTAGTGCAATAAAGTGCGGTATGGATTATAGTACGTGTGTGAAAATATCAACCACGAGCTGATGCGGCACTGACTGCTTGAAGAGATGACTAGATACCGAAATGAAAGCCCGACTGATCTAAATGGAACTCGTCTGTATCTAAAGGACTGAAGCGAATCAAATGTCCACCATAGCTTGTATGACCAGAAGACTCGAGGACTTACGAAGAACTCTTCGGATGAAAGGGCATAATAGATCAAGACATGTATCATCTGGTATCAAAAATCCGAGAGTTGTACAACATCGCAGCTCCCCATCCACCAACATCGAACCGAGTGACTGGATCCTACTGCACCTACAGATGTATAACCCCACACTGTAGTAATCACCTCCAATACACAAGATGCTGCACATTTCTTAGCAAGTTCGTACTGATTTTGTGCTGCTACCCTTCCTTTGCCGTCCATGTTGTACATGCTGGATCTGTCTGTGGTCTGTCATATATCAATTACATTGTCGATTACTTAAATATTTGGCTAAGCCCCACGAGGCAAGGAAGTATTGCAAGGACAACCTTGGGTCAAACCCTCCATGAGATCTTGGTAGTTTTTTACTTTTTTAGTGTACATACGTTGGGATCGGCGGGAGCATGGCTTTTGGGCGGAGACGTTAATTCACCACTCCTGTCGAAGGAAAAGAAATAAAAGCTGAAATGAAGAGTCTAGCAGGTACTATTGAGTGAGCTATGAATGTCTCTTTTTCTGATGTGACTTACAGAGTGCCACCAACACCTATACGGAAAATTATTATGCACCAACAGATGGCCAGCATAAAGTAAGTAGTATTGCGTGTCCGAAAACTTTGTTCCTACCCACCTTTTCACCCTAGAAATTTGCATTTGCCCATTTCGTACATGATGGTAGCCTAATCCCGAAAGCAGTACCGTCAGATCTAACCGCTCGTCATCTATGAAGCCGAAAACCTGCCGGACATATCACTATTGCGCCAGATGATTGCAGGACTACAGCTGTCATCTGAAGATAATTTCGTTAATATCATCGTTGTTGCCAGTGTGCTGGTACCCAACGGAGAGCTTCAAGAACCGAAGCTGCTTCTTTATGCTGTTCCACAAACTTACATCCGCTCAGCGTTGTAGTCGCTGGCGGGTAGGTATTCCACACATAAAGTGCAGCAGTTCATACTCAACACATCTTGATGAGTAGTCTATCTGCACATGGCCTATAAACGTGCGGTGTGAGGAATCCTGGTTCTGCGAGAGTTTTTTCTTTCAGAGTTCGGGTTGGAGCTCAAAAGTATGGAGCACCAAATATTTTTGGCAATACTATCGTTCCATACATAAGCCATGAGATGCAAGGGGTTAGTGTACGTGATGGTAGGGAGTGTAGATCTATGGAATAGGGTTCCTTAGTTGAAGGTCCAATAGTTACATGCCAGTGACTTAAGGAAGGTTGAGTTTTGAAGATCATCCAAAATTCGGTCATTCTCCAAGGTTTCTTCTGTACCTACAGGAGGCAATTTGGTGTGATAGGCTCGGGAAGATCAAACGTAGGGAAATGGCGTTTAAGGCTGGGATCAGTCGTAATGTAAGATCGTAAACTATAGCTGCTTGAATGTCAGTGCAGCGTTGCGCTTCTGAACGGGTACTATTGTGCGGTTCGAGGAAAAGGATGAGTGCCGATTGGACTCGGAGCGAATACTGTACGAAATGTCCGCGTCTATTGCCCTCGTCTATCTGAATATCTTGTCGCTTGCCTCCCATCCTGGTCACAGTCACAGATGTGTGTGATATGCGGGAAGGTGGCAGATCTCGGTGATTTGGGCCAGGAAATAGCCCCGAAAGACCATGTGGTATACAGTATCAGAATGGGCTGAGGACGAGAGGTACACTGCGTATCAACCCAAGGCTATTCAGCCTGATTTTGGACAAGTGGTTCCATATCCATGATGCAAAGAGACTGATCCATAGAAGGCCTGAAGCTTTTGTTTCGGCCTGATTTGGGGTCCGGAGGAGGAAACCCTGGAGAGTTCAATCGGCCCCCATGTCGCCATAACTTCTGTAAGCCGCAGGTAGGAGCCGAAGTGTAATATTACGGCACCTGTGCCGAGAAACAGGGTTATAATCTGTAATTTCTCGAAGTTCAAGTTACCACAAATACTAAACAGCTCAGTTGTCACGGAGGTTTATGCTCAGGTGCACGCCGAACCTGCCTTGCTTGCAGGCCATGGTATAAAGCCTTGAAGGGCAAGTAAAGAAGCCGCCATATGTGAAGAACAGTTCGAAGTGCTATATCGAGATCCTTATTAGTCTGGTCAAAAGTGAATTTGAGTTGCATCTTAGCTTGGACCTGTGCTCCTGAGTTGAGTTTCGTAGTCTTACTGACAAGGTTCGACTTCTCGATTGAACCACGGTAAAGTTGCCTAAACAAACTTATTCAAGGCACTGAATAAATAGAATCTAAACTGTACTCCGCTATAGGGCAACAGATGTGAGAGTGTGGTTCAGCTGAAAGAATTAACCGATGGCGTGGTACTGGGCGCCAGGCAGGTGCAGTAACATACGCGACGTCCTTAAGAGTGTACAGAAGAACATGGCTAATGCTAGCTACTTATGATCGGAAGAGGCCAGGACTACGGGAGTGCCTATCATTAATTGAGAAGGGATTGCTGACTCGCGGCGAACATAAACAAGCGGCACTCGTAGTTTTCTGGCGAGAGATGAGAATGACTACCCTTCCAAACTGCGTGTCATCTATTCTGACAAATCCGCGAACTATCAAATCATGGAGGAGAAGACGCTAATAGTATACTAAATCTTATTTCCCGATCTTGTGGCACAGGTGGGAGGAGGTCTGGTCAAGTCACGCAAATTGTGTCTACTACGAGTTTTGTGGGTTCGATGAGATTGACAGTATTCTCTCGGCGCAGCATTATTGACAGCATAACGGGCATCTGTGAAAGACCAGCTTTGTGTAGACGGGCGAGACATGCAGACAACACCAGCCATCACGCGCGGAGTCTTGTGGAATTGAGGGAGGGGTTTCATTAGGTTCAGATCAGTTTAGTTGTGTCTCTCAATGTCCACCAAGATCCAATGATCCAGGGAATGAGAAGACGGTTTATCCAGCTGCCTATGGATGGGCTTGGATGTGCCTGGTCGTGCGTGCACCGAACGAGGGGCAAAGCAGCCCTTTTAAATTGGTTTTCCTGGTACTATTGCTCTGATGATGCTTCTCCCAAATTCATCCTACTGTCCGCTATCCTTTGTTTTTCCGCTTGGAGATCTTACAAGCGGGAGGCCCCGTATTCAAGATGTGCAGTACACAGATCTAGTAGGGGGGTTATTAGTGATGATTGTGGGACCTAGCACAATTGTACGATTTGGTACCAAATACCCTTTTTCTTGAATGCTGTTGCGGAGGATTGTTCGAATCGTTGGTTGGACTAGATGGGGTTGGGCGATGAGTGGTAACAGAGATCCTACGCTGGTAATGTAGCATTGCTCCGCACTGTGCATTCTCCAAAAAGGGATCCCCATAAACCATGTTACCATGGCACGCCGGCCATGCACTGCTTACTCGACATGCTTCGTTCTCTATTATAAGGTTGTTGTAACTCTAAGTTAGGACGAATAGTCCCCCTAAAATACGCAGCTTTGTCGCAACCTGGGCGGGCCCGCGTCGGATCGTCCAACTACCATCTCAACCTCGCTCTACGCTTCGGCGCCTATTTAGAACTGTCCATGAAGCTGTGCTATTCAGGTACCACTTCGTCCCCCTCTGATCTTGGATGATGATCACACCACGCTGACTCTCTCCTCTGCCCTCTACCCTCCTCGTGGCATTCTTCCATAACCCTGGTTTCTCTCCCGCAACAATCCATCGCCACGCCTTTTACCCTGGCTATTCACCCTTCACTCACGCCTCCTTAAGCGCATCGAGTAACAATCTAACATCCCGATCAACCTTGCACTGCACGGTCTCTGGTTGCACAATCATCCATCTTCATGCAGACCACGGAGCCACTGCACTTTCAACCCAGCTTCCACGACCTACGGCCCCTTGTCCCCGTCCACCGCACACGTTTCTTCTGATCTGGGCTTAGTATGCCCCGTCCCCCGTCTTTTCCAGCGTAGCACTCGATTTACGACCAGTCCATCGTCCTGAGCAGAAGACTTGGAGCCTGTGCGAAGCTCTGCCCTGACCCGCACAGTCGTCTAATAGTCTGGCATCAACCTCCTCGATCCACTGCACTCGACTGTCTGAGCTCACCTCACATCCTTTTCTAACGATTCCATCCTATCCTCTTGAGTCAACTCACTCGACTCCCTTCGCTCCCTTTGGCGTCAGATCCACCGCAGATCTAATACTCTCTACCGGTCCACACCACCATACTCTTCACAGCCTAGGTTTGCTGGGAAGCCACGAGGGGATAAAGTTAAATGTATGTGCTTACCCCCAACTCGGACCACCGTGCCATGTGAAGGATGAAGCCCCGTTCAGACTATCGCGCCCTAGAATCCAATTCGGCCATGTTTCCTTCGCTCTCCACTCTATCAAAACTTTATCCCTTCGCTGACCCCGTGTCCTTAGTCCGGCTCTAAGAATCGACAGCTTCTCTTCACCCTGGAAAATACTTGCAACTCAATTGAAGACTTGTTCTCTGAGGTCTTGATTACAGAGGTCGAGATAGTCGTTGTACTCGCCAGTCGCTCGTTTTAGCCGTGCAGTTTCATTGCACCCGCCGACCTTCTAGAAGCTGTCTGTGCTTATCTCCAACATCTCCCTCAGACTCGACCACCAAAAGTCTGCGCTCCCTCTGCCACCACAACGACTCCGAAAATGAATGTCGACCACCAATCTACTCTGCCTCAGGGGCTCGCTGGTGTCTTGAATAAACCGGAAGAACAGCGTGACTCGGCTTATTACTCCAATATGGACGCCTCATCTAAGCGTAAGTAATAGAAGCCTATGATCACTTCGCTCTCTCATCAGAATTACTGACTCGAAGTAGACACTTCCGTTCAATCCGCCAATGGCCATAGCATCTTGACTCCTCCTCCCTCTAATTATCAATCATCCACAGCAGATCATTCACCGTCTCCTATCAATACCTCAATGCTCAACCAACCCCTCCCTTCACCGGGTTCTGGATCAATGAGCGTCGCATCAATGGTTTCTCCCACTACAGATCAATCCATGCTACGCAGACTGGATCGACAATCGTATGACTCGGGAAACATCAGCGCTGGACTTAGCAACTTCGAGATAGAGTCTCGCAGACAAAGTGTCAACTCTCAACTGGGACAAGGACTGGGAGATTTGAAACTGGGCAGTTCACCTTATGCTAGCAATAACCAATCGACTACCTCAATCCAATCAACCTTACAGCAACAGCGCAACCCTGGGGGTGCTGAGCGTAATTCTCTGGGCAGATTCTATTCAAATGGCCCAACGACGTCTCAACGCACGAGTGCCCCAATTAGTTTGCCAGATCCAATCTCTCCGCGAGGACCCAGAGCTCCCATAATTGCTCCCGCAATTACTGGCCCGGCCCAAGGAAACATCGCCCGCGCTCCTGAGGCTATTCCAGGTCAAGCATGGGCGTTCCCCGAAGAGCCGATTCAACAGCTTAACTCAAGAGCGAGGCCAAGCGCCGAATCTCTAAATCGTCAAGGCACTTCTTTTCTCGATTTAGGTTCTAGAAGGAGCAGTCTTGCCGATTCAGTAGCCAGCAGCCAGTTCACAGAGTCAAGATATCCACAAGGCCAGCGAAGACTTGATGATAATGCCCAAGGTCAAGATTACCAGCGATTATCCCGGGCATCATCCGAGTTCCAGAATGTTTCTACGCACCATCATAGCCTGCAACATAAGCAGGTGAGTGACCTGCAAAGCGACGCTGGTTCTCCCAATAGCAGCCAGCCGTACTCACGTACACCCGAGCTCAGAGTTTCACACAAACTTGCTGAGCGTAAGCGAAGAACGGAGATGAAAGATTTGTTCGATCAATTGCGTGATCTTATGCCCCAGGAACGTGGTTCTAAAGCAAGCAAATGGGAGATTCTTACAAAGGGTACGTCTGCTTGCATATCATGCTGAAATAAACACTAACATCACATAGCCATTGCCGAATACGGGCGATTGAAGGAAGCTCTTGAAAAGGAACGCAGTAAGAATGCCAGCCTTTCCAAGGAGCGCGAGACAATTCTCCGTGAAAGCGCTAGCTTTAGGGTCGAGAACGCCCAGCTTCGCAGTGATCTCAACCGCTTCGCCGGTAACTCTGGATACCGCGGAGACCATGTTAACCGGGAGCATGAACATCTTATGGATCCTGCCCACCCTCACTATCAAGCCGCCTCTGTGCGGTCAGAGCAATTGCCGCCATTGCGAATACCACCTGGACCTCCGGTTGACTCTATGAATGGTATTCAGTATCAAAACGCACCCCGGGGCAGCGGAACAGGCTACCGACAATTCTAATTTAGAGAGCAGCTATCGAGCCTAAATAGTGTGTGGCCAATATAGTTTGCTCTGCTTGTCTGGATGACTTGCCAAACGCAAACATAGTTCACACATTTGGTCGAGTAGATTCTCCATTTATGGCGACTAATATCTCAACATATTATCCCCCTCGCCACAAATTTTGGAGTTGTTGTAAGATTAGAATTGGTTTCCAAGTTCCGTTTCATCTCCTACAACTGTCTGAAATAGTTTCATTATTGGGCCGGTATTTTACCTTCGATACCCACCAAAGGCTCGCCTTATTCTGATGGTGGATTTCCCCCTCATTTCGCCTCGCTTATTGCATGGGTGGCAATACTTATTTTCTTTTGTTGCAAATAAAAGTGTGGGTTCGGTGCATTTGGAGTGTTGGATATGGCTCTCGTAGGTATAGGAACATTCAATGGGGGATTTTAGTGCGATTTGCATGGTGGGTTTGGCGTTACTTTATATATATACCCGCCTCTCCATCTTTCTCTCATCCACGCAACTTTGGCCATATGCGCTGGGCTTCCAACTGGCGTAAGATGTTTCATTGCTAGCCAAATGGATTGTAGAAAGGGAAGGATGAGCCTGCACCTTGGAAGGGGGCATTGACAGGATTTGGAAACTGTGTTTTTATAACAAGAGACTCTTGGTTAGAGCAACACAAAGTAAGGTCAGTTCCATTTGTGGGACTGATCTGAGATGCGGCTGATAGACAGCAATCCTCTGGCAATGAAAGTAGTGAAATAATACAAAGTTTGTAACTTTGAAAATCAGTTTCTGACTGATACCAACATGTGAAGATTTAATATTTACCAGCTACGCCTTAACTCTGCTAGCACGCACACCCCTTCTCATGGTCACGTCAGTTCATCTGGCATCTATTGATCACAAACATCTCAGAGTCTTGTACCCAAGAAATCCATGCCTCAGCTAAACCATAGTATGATCACAGAACCCCATTCTCAAGAAGCTTTAGGGTCAGCTGGGCCATTGAACGACATATACGTATATGCACAACTCGGAAGCTTAGTGAAAGCGATAATAACAGCAAATTGTCATTGGACCCGCACCCACTGCTACACGAGACTGCCAACACCAGTACTATAAGGTGCATAAAAGATCCTCAAAAGATCTGCGGATGGTGTATTAAATACATGCATTATGTTCTCTGGCAAGCTGTTTCAAGGAGAAGGTTGTTTTGGTCATGGCTTCGCCTCTATGTTCAGCCAATTCCAACTGTATTGACCTCGAAGCTCAACTGCCCTGCCGGGAACCATTTTCTTAAACAAGTGACAAACCTGAACTTCCAGCACTTTTACAATTTACGACTGTTATAGACCAATCTGAACATCTTGCTGTATTTCGACGATTCGGTGACTTGAACATCTTGAGCATTCTATGTCTCCAAGCAGATCTCTTGCACTTGCGATCAAAAATTGCTTCGCAACCCAAAGGCTTCATAGTGGAGGATGCAATGCAGCGCACAAAAGATAATGATCTCGATCTCAAGCCTTTCTTAGACTCCGGTGACGGCTTCACACCGGAGTTGGAGCTACTCGAGAAAATCCGGGAGAAAATGGTGAAATATAGTCTGTTCCCTCCTCTTATTGCGTGTCACCGTACTCGACATTCTGGGGCTGAGAAAAACAGATACGGCGCTTCAAACATATCACCAACTCAAGAGTTACCCTCGTCCGCAACCTTTCCTGTTCCGACTTGTAACTCGGTTCTTCACACATGACTTGACGGAATGGGGGCTACTAGACGGAACAAAGCGACAAGGTGTAAGATTGAAAGAAGAATTCGCTAAGATGTGGAAGGAAGACATGAGATACGACATGATGTGCGTAACTAATGAGATGGTAACATCTAACAGGCTTTTGAGAGGATCGATAGTACTGCATTCCTGGATATGTCGACATGTCCATATTTGTCTTGTACGTCCCCTGAGAAGCCCATCGCATATCTTCGCCACTTAACTAAAACTCCAGTCGATCTTGAGTTTTGCTCCGAAAGTCACTACCGATACGAGGAGTAAAGTAAAACTCGAAAGACACTCCGCCTTTGCAAATCGTCTAACGATGGCGCTTTTTGGTGGTGCTTCGCTGATAGGGCCTCTGTTAATTATGACTCTTCATCCCGGGTTGACAACGAGCCATGTCACCACCTGTGCAGCGACTTTCTTATTTGCGCTCGTTTTGGCAATCGGGGCAGAGCAGACGAGTGGAAAGGATTTGCTGGGGGCGACAGCAGCCTATGCTGCTGTCCTAGTTGTGTTTATTGGGACGAGCCTGTAGGTGTGTGAAGAAGTTGGAAAAGTTGAAAGACCAAACGATCATAGAAGAAGGTTTGTACTTGCGTGAAAGAAGAACACTGTGATGAATATCTTCTTATGATTCCTTGCTTATAGGAGAAGCCTTCAATGAGAACGAGGATTCCAAAATCTTACCATCAAATGCAGCAGGGAGCAGAGGGAGCACTTGCTTCTATAACTGACCATACCATGATCGGCACCAGAGAAAAGCATGATAATTCCTCAAGAAATTGCGTAGAAAAGTGACAGAAGGAGTGTACATCATGACTGATCTCTATCCTACACTGAGGATACAATTAAAGAAGGTAGATATTAAAAGCACAACCCCTATAATGATAGCTCCACTATTACAGCCATTCGCATAGAAATTACATCCAGGGTTTGGAATATGAAGTAAACTGTAATTGAGCTAATTTAAAAATGCATATGGACTTTCTCAATAGAAATCTCAAGCATATATATTACACATATTATGAAATCGAGAGATGAGGAGGCGATAAGTTGACAGTTCGGGGATATCTGTAACGGGACTAGCTCATCCGCTAAATTTATTGTAGTCGTCGCGTGGAAATTTTATTAGAGACTGAGAACATCATCACCACTCTACAACACTACAACGACCCCCTTTCAACCCCTACAAATACATATTATCCGCAATCATGTAAGTCTTATGTTCCCTTGATCCATCTAGCCGTCAGTCCTAGTGACCATTGGGTCTGAAACTAATCTATTTCAAAAGGCATTTCGTCCGCCGTGCAGCTCTCCGTGCTGCTTCCTCATCTCCATCCACCTCATTCATCTCCAAATCCCGTTCAATCAACACATCATCACCGTTCGCTCTTCGTTCAAAGGTTCAGCAAAGTGTTGCGCCATCTGTGTTCAGACGGTTTGCCCACGATGATGCGGAGCATTCTGGGGAGCAAAAAGCCGAGTCTACTGAATTTGCACCAAGAACGACGGAAAGACCTACCTCTTCTCAGGAGTTTGGTTATCCCCCAAGACAAGAAAGCCAGGGCTTCACACCTAGGTCGCCTCTCCAAGATCGTGTTCTTGCTCCAACTACTGGAATATACGTTGGCAACTTGCTCTTCGATGTTACTGCGGCGGACTTAGAGAAAGAATTTGCGGCATATGGAACGATCAAGTCAGCCATTATTGCACAAGATGCTAGAGGATTAAGCAAAGGGTAATTGAAAACTCTTCAAGATCGACTAAGCACGAGTGCTAACGCATAATTAATAGATTCGGATACGTTGAGTTCACTGATATTGCCGAGGCAACTGCTGCCATCGAGGCTCGTCACCAAACTGTTATGGAGGGACGCCGTCTCATCGTAAACTATATGGCTAAGACCCAACGGGAGAACAAAATCAGCCCTCCTTCCAAGACTCTCTTCATCGGAAACCTCGCATTCGAGATGTCCGATGCCGATCTCAACAAGCTTTTCCGTGATGTTCGCAATGTCATCGACGTTCGTGTTGCCATTGACAGACGTACCGGACAACCAAGAGGTTTCGCACACGCTGACTTTGTCGACATTGAGAGCGCGCAGAAAGCCATGGCCCAACTTGCTGGAAAGGACGTCTACGGACGACAATTGAGAGTGGACTTCAGTGCTGGAAGCAGAGAGGCTCGTGCTCCACGAGAGGGTGGCTTCTAAGAAATGGGTGATCTAAAGGAAAAGGGTCATGCATGGTAGGCAGGAATTTAGGTGGAATTGTATGATGTGAGCGCGTGTGATTTACGGTTTAGAAGGAGAGGGATGTGTATGAAAAGCGTTGGCGATATATCACAGGCAGTTTTTGGGTCTGAACCTTCTACAACTGTCTTAAATCTCTTACCCAGGTTATTGTAAATTAAGGGGTTTTGGGTTCGGCGCACGTACCTACATACGATTGAGACAAAAACTCCTCTCATGATGAACTTTCCTAATGTTCTTTGGTTGAGGGTGAATAGCAGTCAATTATTAGAAGTAATAGAGAAATTCACAAGTTCTGTATGCATAATACTTGGGAAGTTGGGGATTAGAAATGACTTGACTTATGCAAGGCTGATAACGGCTGGCTTTCGGTTCAGCTGTTAGCCACCCACTTCAGTGCCGAGGTGGATGATTGGAAATCTGGAGAACTTCCCCACATGTCTTCACGAGGTAGCAACTTGCTCTCCATAACCACCACTTATGTTCCCAGAGGCCTCAATAATAATCTACTTCTTTCTTCATTACGAAGCATCGTTCTGGGACTCTCTGCATATCGATTAGGAGTTCTGCTTTTAAATTTCAGCGTTCTTACGGCAAGTGGCGAGCTTACGCAATTCCATAGTCAACTTCCATATTCCTGGTAGATTTGCTCCGACTATATATTTAAGATGTCTTTCATGGGTGGCGCAGAATGCTCGACTGCTGGGAATCCTCTCAGCCAGTTTACGAAACATGTACAAGATGATAAGAGCTTGCAGAGAGACAGGTTGGTGGGCAGAGCACCTGGTGGCATGCAGGGCATGCGGAGCTCTCCTATGAATGGAAGTCAAGATAATGTAAGTCAGCGCCGGTCAACATTACTATAGAGGTAGAGCAACTCCTGACATTGGCATAGATGATGAACGACTTTATGCAGCAGAATGGCCAAATGCCAGAAGCGTTCGCAATGCAGCATGGTCTACACCAGGACCCTCTGATGAGGGCCGGCTCAACGTCGCCAGGATTGAATGGATGGGCAAATGAATTTCACCCGGGAGTAGAGGATCAGACAAGAATGGAAGCGGCGTTTCAAGCTCCTAAAGGTGCAGCCTTCAGCCCAGCGGACTTCGCGCGATTCCAACAAATGAATCAACAAGCAACACGGACAGGAAGCCCTATGACACAGAACATGGGATACCAGCCGCCTCAGATGGGCATGAATAGAATGGGAATGGGAATGGGTATGGGTATGGGTATGGGCGGTATGGGAATGGGTATGAATGCTATGAATCGGCCGGCTTACCAAGGAGCACAGAACATGCAGCAGGATGTGAAAGGAAAAGGCAAAATGGTTGAGCTTGATGATGAACATTGGGAGGAGCAGTTTAAACAAATGGATCTGCAACAAAGGGAAAACGAAGAGAGCATGGCTGCTGAGGCAGAGCTCAATGAAATGGACAGGTCAGTCCTTGAATCCGAAACCAATGAATTTGGAGACTTTGAATCTATATGGAGAGGAATACAAGCTGAAACTGCTGCTGCTAGGGAAATGGTCGCAGAAGAAAGCATGCTGGATGAGATGGGTATGGGTGATATATATGCGAAAGGCGACTACGATCAATGGGATGGGTTTGATGGCCTGGGCCAATCAGTATTCCGGGATCCACAACTTGGAGATTATATGTTTGAGACGGATAACAAGTTCAAGGATGTTACAAATCCTTTCGAAGAAGGTGTCAAAATAATGCAAGATGGTGGTAATCTATCTCTTGCAGCACTCGCTTTCGAAGCTGCAGCTCAGAAAGATCCTCAGCATATTGAAGCTTGGGTTCTTCTCGGATCCGCCCAAGCGCAGAATGAAAAAGAGTCACCAGCTATTCGAGCTTTGGAGCAAGCCCTGAAACTTGACCCAAGTAACCTTACAGCTTTGATGGGACTAGCGGTGTCATATACGAACGAAGGCTACGATAGCACTGCCTATCGTACTTTGGAGCGTTGGCTTTCCGTTAAATATCCTTCCATAATTTCACCAACAGATCTTTCTTCGGATGCCGATGTCGGTTTCACAGACCGCCATCAACTACACGAGAAGGTCACTGATCTCTTTATACGTGCAGCCCAATTATCGCCAGATGGAGAGCATATGGACCCCGATGTCCAAGTTGGTCTTGGAGTGTTGTTTTATGGTGCAGAAGAATATGACAAGGCAGTAGACTGCTTCACATCTGCCTTGGCATCAACAGAACAAGGAACTGTCAATCAACGCGATCAGCTCCATCTTCTTCAGAATCGTCTTGGTGCTACACTTGCGAATTCAGGACGATCGGAGGAAGCTATTACTGCATACTCGGAAGCCTTGACCCTGAGACCAAATTTTGTACGCGCACGCTACAATCTTGGTGTCTCATGCATAAATATCGGCTGTTATGAAGAAGCTGCCTCGCACTTGTTACGAGCACTAGAAATGCACAAGATAGATGAAGTTGAGGGTCGACAGAAAGCACGAGATATCCTTGGTGGTGAGGCGAGTGATGCGGAATTAGATGGGATGATTAGTGCAAACCAGAGTACAAATTTGTATGACACTTTGAGAAGGGTGTTTAGCCAGATGGGTAGGCGAGATCTGAGTGAAAAAGTGGTGGTGGGGATGGATGTTCAGAGTTTCAGAGGAGATTTCGATTTCTAGATATAGAATCTCTGATCCTAGAATTTAGGCCGCCGGTAGACAGGTTGTCGGCAGTAATACGAAAATATTTATCTGCGAGAAGCTATGAGATTGCCAAGAAGCAAACTTTTTATAATATCTTAACATTCAGAGGAACGATGAAGCAGTGGGATGGTACCACACCAGGCCAAAACTCATAGCCTTGATTGTATATCTCATATGTGAGAACATGTAATCCGATGGGAAATAAGTTAGGAACTTTCATCATGAATTCGTACGTTAAAAATCATAGCGCAAAATACCTGATCATATGGAACTTGATATATTGGAAGTAGGGACCAAAGGGGCAAAAACTGTTCTCTTATTATGTATGTCATTATTAGAGAACATTCAGAGCAAGCTTTACATAACGTCTCTCTTTTTGATCAAATGTTTTCGTACAATAGAGTCCTATTGGCGGAGAACTAACAGTAGACTTTTTGTACTCCAATTTGTTGGACGGCGTGAGAAAACCTACCTGAATTGCTGACACATTGATTCCTTCACAATTTCCTGTCAATTGATTTTCAACGAAGTAACTTTGTCATTTTATGTTATTGAGAATATTCCAAGTGTTCTGTCTGACACCACGGTTGGAAGATGGACAAAATAGAGCTAAATTGGGAGCCCCACTTCAAAATGCAAATGCATTGGTTTCTGTCTTCTATTCTCCTCACGAAACATCAACTTCATACTATCCTTAGAGATTCCCGAAATTCTACATTAAAAGCATGGATTTTAATTACTCACAAGTCGTTGAATACCCAGGTTTGGGCAACGGGCTTGCGGCTGCACGCGACTTTGAGGAAGGGGACGCAATTGTGAGAGTCAATGAACCATATCTTATTATCGTCGAGAAAAAGGCATTGCAAGAAGTAAGTTGCTCTAAAATCATAATTGTAGCAACAGTTAATTTGGACCAGGTATGCTCTCAGTAAGTAGTATCTCTAGCTTACTCACTGTGGTGAGCATTTGAGATTTGTCAAAGAGTAGACTTCTCAATATGATGAACTGGATGTGCTCACTTGACGCTCTCCATTGATATTAAATCGAAGATTCTGTAATTGTATTCATTATCTCAACAGTTGATAAAACACTTCGACTAAAATGAAGAACATCACTGCATACATCTGAAATTATCCTAATATGTATATGTTAGGTGTATGTATGAACTGCAAAATCTATCTAGATGTTCTGGTTGTAGAGTGGTTTCATATTGCTCGACCACATGTCAACGGACCGCATGGAAAGCAGGACATAGACTAGAGTGTCCCCTTTACCAAAAGCTTCCAGGAATATTACCCACAGAGGTGCGTCCCAAAATTGCGATCTGTTCCACGATTCGAATATAGCTAATACTACCAGGTTCGAGGCATCGTGAATCTTCTCTTGCGCAAAACTATAGGCACCAAACCTGATCCAAGATGGGCCAGCTTAGAAGGCCACGCCTCGTCACTAAAAAAACAAAAGAAATGGGACGACATTGTCTTACAAGCCAAAGCTGCTGTTGAGTACAGCGGAAGCCCGGTAGCATGCATGGAATCTGTAGTTGAGCTTCTATGTCGTGTAAGTAACACGATCGAGGTCGCACTGATCCCCACTCACGGCAGCTTGCTTATGCAGATCATAGATGGCCGCCAACGCCTTTCGAGTAACGCTCCTAGACTCCAAGGAGATAGGGCTCTGCTTTGAGCCTCTGATATCACTGGCAAATCACTCTTGTAACCCGGTAGGTAGAAGGCGTTGCACGGCTGGATGCAAGGTCCCTATCTAGCAGATTACTGACGCTGCCAGAACACCATTGTGATGTTCGATGGACGTAAGGTGTTCTTGCGTGCCCTAGTTCCCATCAAAGCAGGCGACCAGTTGTTCATATCTTACATTGACACCAACTGCTCTCGAGACGAACGTATGTAACAATCTGCCTAAAGTAGTGACGTTGCTAATCAAATCATAATATAGGTCGAGCCCAACTTCAAGCGTCCTATTTCTTTTACTGCAGATGTGAAAGGTGTACTGATAGTAGCCCCCAAGCCATCTTACCTTAGCTAACTAAGAAATGGCGCCCTGTCGTTTCCCAAGTATCTATCTATTACGGGAGCATAAGGCAGTTGCGCCATATCATCTTCCCATGATCCATCTGTCGCCTTAGAACATAGCAATGGCGCTCTTCCTTTATATTCCTGACCAATGTTATTCGATAGTTCATTTATCGTTTGCGAATATATCAGTGATGTTTTTGCAGATGTTTGAATATGCGGATTGGCTGTGTTGACTTCAATATTCGGAAGGGGTAACTGCGATGGCTGCATGGCTATATAACTTGAAGAGATGAGAGCGCTATTATTCGGCATGCTGAAGTTAGCAGAGATAATTGTATTTATGCTAAAGATCAGTAAAACGCTCTGATTTGCTAAGAGAGATGTACCTTGAGAAAGGTTCTTAGTAATGCATACTTTAGAAAATGAATCTAAATCGGTCTCTATAACTGCACTTATATTCTTCTTTGTAATATTGAACCGCTTTTGAGACCGATCTAAGCCGTCTCTGTCAATACTTGTCTTCTTCCAAGCTTGTTTCCTATCTGCTTTAGGATATACAGCTTTATCGTCTGGAATATTGACTGTAAGCCGTTTCATTTCTGATTCTTCAGAACTTTGCTGAATTTGGCTATAGAAGCTCTGTAATTGAGATGATATCTTTTCTACCAATATATTGTATTCTAGTATAGTTAGCTGTCTGGTAAATTCTGCTGAATCAATATCTTACAAACCTTGGACAAATTGATCAGAATCAGAAGTGAAAGAAGCAAATAATCGTGCAGTAGTCAGAATTTTTTTGTTAAGTAGCCACTCATTATTTAGTTTCCACTGTTTGAGATACTTTGGAGCTATATCTAATAGATACTCAAACTGACACAACTTCATTCTCTTGAAATAAATTGGCATAAATGATAGAGCGATAAATAAAAGAGTAGTACATTTCAGGGTGCGCAATCTCTTCTATCTTTCTTCATGTTCCGAATGCCTATTGATAAAGATAAAGTTTAGAACGATTTCAAGTCTGTGCCGATAGTTGGTCTCAGTTGTTTTTGGATCCTTGATAAATTGCGCTGTACTATTGAAGGATTTGTAGATCTTCAATAAACAAATAAATCTTGTAAGTATCGTCTCTATTTCAAAACAACCAGTAAGAAGTCTTGTTGTTGGGAGTTTTGCAAATTCCGTCTCTGCACCTTGTAAAGTATATATAATAAATGATATAATCTTATCTGTTATAGATATTGTTGCGCTTTCCAAGCGCTGTAATGATGTTTACGAAAGTTGTAAACATATGGCGGGGCTGAGTTGGTAAGTAGCCTACTGCCAAGGATATTATATCCACCAGCTCTATATTCCCATCTCTTGGCCCCGCTATTATTAGCCATTTAACTGACCAGACAAGAACATCCCGGAGCTATCTTGCTTGCCGCACAGCTCATTAGCATAGCTTTCACAATGTCTTTTAATGCGGCGCCGCGATTGCGGGTAAGTGTAGTGTTAATTTATTCTCTGTAGTACACCTTTATCCAATTATCGAATTCCGCTTCTCGAATGTAGGTTAGTTGCCCTTGAGTGCTTAAAGGCGGAAAAGACCTTATTAATAGCTACCTTCTATAATTGTAATTCTCGGCTAATGAGACATTTAAAATTGACCGATTTGTAATCTTTTTTCTCTCAGGTTAGTAAATTTAGTAATACAGCAGATATCGGTGTTGGAAACTGAATCACTTTGAGAAGATTTTGAGGATTTCCAGAATCGAGATCTTAATTATATGGCATTACTCAATTTCTAAATCGATTTTTGGTTTTATGGATGTTGGATACCGAAGTTGGCTCCAAGGAGGCGGCGCTTATATAAGTATTAATGCGACTATTGGTGGATATTGATAAGCAGCTAGCCATTTTTGTTTTCGGACGTTTCGCCTTTTACAACTGAAAATTAGCAGTGAAATTTTGACTGTTAATTAAATATATCTTTATTTTGCAGATCTGTCGTGTTCTTAACTTACTTATTAATATGTTTGCCTAATATCATTGAAGATCCAAAAAGCAGAAAAAGAGTTAGCTTTGCAAATTTTACAAGTTCGGAGGCATTTGTTTGTTAGAGTGGCCATTGCGGAAATTGCAATCTCTCTCAGTAAATGCAAAAAATCAGACAAAATAAACCATTTTATCACGGCGCTGGACGAGAGACACCGGGCACCAGGTGAAACGGCGGACAGTAAGTCCCGATCTAGAGATATTCAAGAATGGGCAGAGAAGGAAAATCGAGGAGATAGGACAGTCAAGTGGACTTGGAGAGCAAATGGAGGACGGTACTTTCGACTACATCAGCGCAATATAGGGCAACCTATAACTAGAATCGTCTATTTCCCAGCCAAGACATATTTATATCTCCTGCCATGCAGATACTACCTAGGGGTTACGAGCAATGTGAAGATGCAAATGAGAAAGGTAGCCTTGACAGAACAATATATACCAGAACGATTTATCTATAATAGATATACTCCACTAGCCACCGATTCACAATTTGATAGCTACTCAAAGGAATTCTGGAAAAGCTGTCTATATAGCGTAAATGAGCGACTTAATGATTCTTGTACTAGAAAAGACCAAAAATACTTGGTCAAGATATATTATGATCAGATTATAAGCCAAACAATATATCTTATAGATATGAGATCCGAATCTAAGTTTTGTGAGAGTATCAATGATATACATTTCTTCATGGCTATTGAATCTTCTATAAAGGAAGGGGATATAGAGATTCTATAGATGTGTGCTTTTACTATATATCAATTAGATACTGGATTTCAAAACAACTGCTGGATATTCTCACCAGCATATCACTGCCAACATCAAAAGGACAATTGTCATATAATTGATTCAATTTATATTATACAGCTTCAGAGACAAGCAATCCATCTAGTGATTGCTACTAATTTCGGCATACCTTACCTTGCTCCCTTCCGAGCACCTCAACTTCATTATCCAACACATATATCTAGCCGTAGGACACAAGATACTTTCTATGAAATCAATTAGTTTTGCTTTTCGGTATTGTGTTGTTGTGGCCTGAGGCACACACCCTCATTAGCTAGCATACTTAGACCTCTCCCGTACGGAGAGCTTCCTTCCCTAGACTTTACCAAAACAAGAAACCTTTACACACGTTTTACGCACAGGAACCTCTCCTCCGCTTTCATCGTGAGTCCAGGTCCTTGACATGTGTATCTAATTTATAAAGATGTTTTATTCATAGCATGTTGAGGATGGTAATACTATAAGGCTGCGTATATTCTCAGGTATTTAAAATGTCATTCATAGATATCTTGATAGTCATTATCGAGTCAAAGCTCCATTTTCTGAAAGATAGGTTTAATTCAGTAATCAAAATATCTAAGTCGTGAGTTCATAGGAGTTTTAGGACCCCTATAAAGATCTACAGTAATGTTGAACAGCTCCTCGAGTTGTAGTCGCACTGCTACCAGTCACCCACAGCTAAACTGGCCATAAAAATACGCTAAAGAGCTATCCAAACGAGATTAAACCCTACCTTGTGTAATAAGGATTTTAGTTCTTCGTGGTTTGTCGCTCAGCCCCAAGTTCTTGTATAACCATCTTCTCCCCCTTTATCAACTTGTGTTTCTTTGTCTCTAATTCTTCATCTCTCGGTATTCTCTCAAATTGCTATGTTGCAGGATCGAGAGTCCTTATGCTATATTATGTCAGCACTATGTATCTTACTTTCACAATTACTAGAAATGAACTGAAACATGGGAATCTTACACGTTTCAAATTCACAAAGGATGCGAAGAGTTTCCCGCAGACCACACAGCGGAATAGGGATTTTTGGTGTTTCTACCCGGAGGCTCAGGGTAGATGGATCAGGGGCGCGAATTTCGGGATTATGACACTGATGATGGATGACTTGTTATGCGTTGAGACGAGATTGTCAGCGGCCGCTTGATCTAAGGTGCATAGAAAGAAAATGTAGGCCCCCCAAACTTGATGAACGAGTTGTTGTGGCGCTAGAATTATTTGGATTTCGGAGGTTGGAGGCAGATTTCTTTATTAGGGTTGATGCTTCAGGTAACTTGAGTTCTTTTAGTGCTGGCACGTTCAGGATTCTCCTCTTTTTTGATTTTCCGGATGGTGATAAGAGTCTCTTTTTGGAGTTTCGAAGTTCTCTGATAGAAACCGAGGATGTGGTTAGTTCAGCCGGTCTGTGATCCTTCGCAGGGGTTGCCACAAGAGACACAAGTGAGTTCTGGTAAACTGAAGGTGGATCAGAATTCAGCGTTCCATCTTGGGACATATGGGAGTCATTGATAATTGTGATGTTCCCTGTTAGAAGAGTCTCGTCGGCTTCGACGGATTTGTCCTTGATGTTTGTCTCTAAGCGACGTTTTCCTCTTGTGTGAGTGATATCATTGGAATTATTAAGCTGATGCTTTTGTTTCCCCGGATTTGTTTTTGTTTTGCTGACTGGCTTTTTGATAAACTTCTGGCTCTGATGGATGGGTGGTTTCTCTAATTTGTCCTCGCCTAGTTGCGCGCGAACAATTACTGGCCTCACCATTCCATATTGCTTAGCGACAGGAGATTCTATGAATTTGTTTTCATTTATGTGAGCTTCGACGAGTCGTTTCGCTTCTGATACGCCACCCTTCTTGGGGTATGGCAGTTCTAAGAGATGACAGACTTTGGTCAAGGTCAAGTAATGACTTGAGCCTGTGTAAGTCCATATTCTGTTTATGCTTTCATTCGTTAGGAGTTTAGCTTTTGTGGCATTAGTCTTACCATCACATTGTGGTGTCTCGAAGCTTAGGTCTTGAGAGTCCAGATTGACTACATGCTGAGGATTCAACTTCCTAGGAGATGAACTTTTGTCGCTTTGGTTGATAGTTGGAGATACAATACTTTGGTATTGTGATGACGTATTGGATAAAGCAATTTGGATGGATTGACTCATATGTCCATTCGCTATTTCAATATCACCAATTAGCATTAAAAAGTGAGTCCGATTGTGCCTTATTTGATGCGCAGATTACTTCCAGCAAGGCAGCACTCACCATAACCCAAACTCCCGGATTTGATGGATTCTGTCTCTTTATGCTGAAAATCATTCGATGACTGCATAATTTGACTGAAATTCTCCTCATTTAGACCTTTAGTCACCCTGTGAAGGCCATAAAAATCATCATCTCCGACTGAGTATCGCCTTTGTATTCTCTCCATATATTCAAACTGTGTCTTCAGGTAGCTGAGCTCCGTCCTTAGAGTATCAACCTCCATAGACTTCTGTCGGGCACTCTGAATATCTCTCGAAAGAAGTTGAAATTCAAATTTCGACACATCTGGTGCGGTCATTTTTGAGTTTATCTGATCTTGTTTCTGTTTATGAGTGGCAAGTTCATCTCGAAATCCGTTTATATCATTTCTGACATCTATGATTTCTTCTCCAGTTTGACTTTCCTCTCGAATGATGGCGATATCATTGCGAACTTCACTCATAAGATTCTTGAAAGCTTCCATTCCACGATCTATGCGATCGACTGCACTGCTGAGGCGATCGATATTTGTGCAATTTAGCGCAATCGCATTGTTTGCCCATGTCTTGAAATCTTCTGCAAATTTGGAGTTAGGATTGGGTGTTGAATGTTATAAAGCACCGTGGCCTAAACTCTTGAAAGAGAAATCTACTTACTTATATCTCGCTGAATACTGTCATAGCTGGGGCCGGGCATTGGTGGATGCAACATATGACCTTTAACAGTCCCAACTTCAAGCAAGCTAGAGCTGGTGTGCGCTTGCGTAGGTGGATTGGATGATGTTGTTTGAAGTTTTGGAAGGTTCTTCGTGCTTGAAATAGTAAGAGTAGACTTCTCCTTCAATGAGACAACAGCCTTAAATCTATTCTCTGTATTCATTACCAAAATCTGAGCAAGACGAAGCAGTAACTGATGCTTCCTCAATGTATGACCTTCGGGGGCACTTTCGCAGCGCAGTCCTACAACGGTTTTACAGACTTTGCACTCTAAATCTTGAAGGACGCAATTTTCCATTTGTGATCCAGACGAAGCATGATATGTGTCTCCGGTGGTCTCAAACCCGTATCCTATCCCCGTGGAAGGCTCGCAAGGGCTGAAGTACGTGCTTTCGATGCTATCAAAACTATTCGTAAATATCCCGAGCTCTGCATTGCATCTCAAACAAAAAAGTTCAACTTGTTCCATATTTGCAACAACTTTGTGACAAAAATCATCTCCTTATTGGCGATGATAACTTTGAAAAGGAGAAATATACTTTAACTATAAACGCGCCGCGACGCGTTAACATGGTAGTGGAGAGTACCAGCCATATAAACGTAATCAGCATATAAGATACAGTGATTCCTATATTGTGCTATGGTTACCAAATACTCCATGCGCATTTGACAAGATCATGACCTGTGATTAGGCATGGTGAATGGCATGAAGAGTGCAACAGCTTGATTCCCATGTTTATCATTAGATTGTATCCTTCAGCCTTGTCTAGAGATCGGGGTCCCCACTCTGCCAAGACAAGGCCGTCCCAAAATTTATTCTCTAAAACCCAGCCTTCTGCCTTTGATCCTAATTCTTGCGCCAAACTCACTGATTTCACCAGATAAATCATGTCAGCCCATGAACAGGGCTCGCCGCATGATGGCCAAAGCATTGTAGACCAGAAGTCTCACGAAAACGGAAGCGCAGTGAATAAGAGGAAACGAGGAGACGACCAAGACGAGAGTGACGAAGCACCAAAATCCAACATGGGTCAAGCACTATCTCCTTTTCGCCAACCAGATATACCACAATTCAATCTAACATCTCAAAGAAATCCCAGTCAAGAATCGGAGCGGCCAGCTTCGAGAGGTGGTAACGGCCAAGCTGCTGAGAATGAACCTCCAAAAAAGAAGGCGAAGAAGCTTCCAAAGCGGGACTCTGAGAACTACCCTCGAATTACTTTTTCCTCCAAAGATGCCAGAATAAATAGCTACATTAAGATAAGCGATTTGCAGAACTTGGTTTTGTACGTTTTGGCAGATGGTACCTCGCCCCAATTCGTGTCGGTTAAGCATCGCAACCAGATACGAAAAGTTGTTGTACTTATGGTCCCTGGATTAGAGAAGGAAATGTTTGATCGGGAAGATTCTAACTCTAAGAGCCCCAAAGAAATCGCCAATAAGACCATATCTCCGGATGACTACTATCCCCGTAGGCTAAGAGAGGAGGATTTACCGCAGAGTCTGAAGCCATTTGCGAATATGTTTGAGCACATGTGGCCTGTTAAGACACCCGGCGATGATAAATACGCAAAAATGCACTCTCCGCTACATGCAATGCTCACGGCACAGATGCCTAGGAGTAAAGAGGATAAGAAGTGGTCTAAGAATGGAAAGGGAAAAGGAGCATCCAATGCGAAGGAGCCTGAAGGCTGGAAGAACACTCGTACACGTGTAACTGAATTTCTACTTACTCCGGAGGAGCTTCTTGAAAATGATTATGTCGGCCATCCCGCAATGTGCGAAAATGATGCAGAAAGAAATGCCTTAATGGAGCGGCGACGTACAACAGGGCAGGCCAAAGAGCATGGGTGGGTTGATACATCGATCATCGACTATTCCGACGGATCCGTTCCTGAAGCCAGCATAGAAAGTGGTAGCTTAACTGCTGGACGAGACATACTTGCTATGGATTGTGAGATGTGCATGACTGGGCAGGGCGAATTTTCTCTAACTCGGATAAGCATAGTGACCTGGGATGGGTCTGTAGTTTTGGATGAACTGGTTGTGCCAGATAAGCCAATTATCGATTATGTCACTCAGTATTCCGGTATCACAAAAGAAATGCTCGAAAACGTCACCACCTCATTAGCAGATATCCAGAAGAGGTTGGTAGAACTCATCACTCCACAAACTATCCTTCTTGGTCATTCGCTCAACTCTGACCTCACCGCACTGAAACTTACGCATCCTTTTATCATCGATACTGCAATACTATATCCTCATCCAAGAGGCCCCCCTCTCAAATCGGCTCTAAAGTGGTTGGCACAGAAATACCTCAACCGAGAAATCCAAAAGGGGCATGGCACTATTGGAGCGGGTGCGGGCCACGACTCTATTGAGGACGCAAGAACATGTCTTGATCTTCTGAAGGTGAAATGCGAAAAGGGGAAGGACTGGGGAACTGGTGAAGCTACAAGTGAAAGCATATTCAAACGAGTGAGCAGGTCAGGTATCAAATACAAAAACCAGGGAGGATCAGCAGTTCCAAGTCCAATTGACACGAGATTGTCAGCTGCAATCGACTGGGGAGATCCAAAGAGAGGTCCAGGAGGTGCTGCTTCGTTTACGATTGGTTGTAAGGGCGACGATGATGTAGTGAAGGGAGTTGAGCGTGCGGTTAAAGGAGATTCAGATGGACTAGAGATTCCAGGCGGAGGCGTCGATTTTGTATGGGCAAGAATGAGAGAGCTGGAGGCATTGAAGGGATGGTGGAATAACAACAAACTCGTTGCTCCTACGGCTGTTGCGCTGGATGAGAAAACTGGCTCTACTGAGATAGGCGCCAAGACAGAGGCAGTTGCGATAACAACCGTTAAAGGTACCTCACCCCCAGTGGACGATCTTGCCCTTGCAGCTTTTATTAAACATGTGATTGCAGGAGGTTCATCCACTGCAGCCGAAATATCTACTGCACAGGAGCCAGTGGGGATTACTAACAATGCCCTCCCACCGCCTAGCTCTCCAGCAGCGACGACCAAGTCAGACCTGATTGAGGCAACAGGGACACTTAGTGAACGTATCGCCGAGATATACTCTAATCTTCCCCCCTGTACTGCTTTGGTCATTTACTCAGGCAGCGGCGATCCCCGCGAGATGTCTCGGTTGCAAGCAATGCAAGCACAGTTCAAGCGGGAATACAAAATCAAGAAGTGGGACCAATTAAGTGTCAAGTGGACAGATACCGAAGAACAACAACTGGTAAGTAATACCGAAGCAATTGCACAGAGACAGCAGCTTACCTGATTTTCATAGAAACGAGCTACGAATTACGCGAGACAAGGTATTGCATTCATGTGTGTCAAATAGAGGGTTGGGTCATGATGACAGGCGCAAATTTACAACGTGACTGCCTATTACTATGTCGCAACTGGATTATCATTCCAAGGGACGAACGATTATTTGCGTTCGGTCCAGATGAGTAACTGGAAATATTGGCTTGCTCTTGCTTGGGAATTTCCAATCGAGCATTGTAAAATGCTGATGTGGTATTTGATACAATTACTGGATCATTGCATGATTCCATGATGGCCCTTATGCATATGTGCGATATTGCTGTCTGATTTGTAAGCTAGGTAGACACACTCATAGATTGCTTAGCAGAAAAATAACCTTGGCCTACAGCCATCCATCATAGAAGTCTTACTGCCTGCCTTAAGGTTAGTTCTTGTTTATGAGAGCTGTAATTCTTCACGTCCCTGCAATTCATAAGAGGAAAGAGATAATATCTCTTATATTCAGGAGTATGAAATGAAGCTATTCTTTCTCTTGTCAAAGTATTCCCAGGACTCAGTTTCGTGACTTAAAACAACACAAACACAAACCATTGCAATTTTGGTTGATTTGGCTTAGCATTTCTCCTAGGGAGGAGGTTTCATTACCTATCATAAGAGCGTAGTTTAGTAGTAGTAGATGAAGTTGGTGGGTAAGATCTATATTGCAATGCTCAAAGCTTCGGCATGTAACGTGAGCACAGAGTTGTGCTTTCATGGGTACTCATGTTTTGTTCTCAAATAATTCTTATTTGTTTGTTTACCTGCCGGTGGAGGCCCACGATCGAGAGATGGCTGTGAAGGCTAAGGGGCTTTAGCGAGTCAGTTGTGTGCGCTGAGCCTTGTTCTGGGGCTGACGGCCATATCACACAACAAACTTCACCGCCGCCCCCATTATTGTGTTGTACTTCCAACCTCCAGCTCATTTCCGTCTTTTGGCCAGACCGAGTAGCATGAATATGAGGCTTTCAATGATATATAAATCATATGTCAAATTGAAGTCCGAAGTCCGTCGGTCTGGATATTTACGCCGGAATGGAAGGTACTCTGGAATATACTGGCGACGTCAGGATCGAGGACCAGCTTGTATCGTCTATGTGCACAGATGCGAGACTGCTGCTTCTCCAATCTCACCCCGATTTCTTATTCTCCTTCCTCTTCTGTGCTTTTATCTACATATCAACCGTTCTTTCGTGCCGTCTTTAGTCGCGGAGTCTCTTGTGGAAGCCTGAGATTATGAAGAGAGCCTCGCCAATATGCTCCGCCTCGTACTTGGGTCAAATAACCCGCAATTCTTCTCATACCGTCGGTGCTAGAGGATACTGCGGGAAAGTCTGTGTTGCAATAAAATCATTTGATTGGATTCTTGCGCTTCTATCTTAAACCACTATGGCCATCAAGTGACGGTAATGGAGTTTGACATGATGTTTGTGGGGTCTGAATCCGCCTTGGAAATATCCTAGCAAGACTTTACCAGTGCATCTTACATTCACACCATGCCATACTCAGCATTCGCATGTTATAGCGCGATTGGGAGCCTTTTCTAGGCGTTTTAAGGTTTTTGGTACCTTTTGACTATATAGTGACAGAATTTAGAGAAGTTCCCATAGACACTTCGTTATACGATTATACTATTGTTGGTGGTTCGCAACATCAAGTCTTTTAAACTAGAAACATTCTTCAGGCCACTGAAATGATGTCAGTTTCGCGAATGCCTGGAGACTGGCCGAGAGAATCATTTGATGGAAGTCACATAGAGCATTTCTTCCCGAATGCTGATCAAGTTCTTCTAGAAAGACGGAAAACACCCCCTATTACCCCATATTCGCTATTATCAACTTCGGACATTGAAGAATGTAGCCCTAGGTCGAATCCATCAGCAGTAAATCAAGAACAAGCCAAAGAGAGCACCGAAATCTCTCCGGCACCATCTATAACTCCAAACGATGTGTTAATTCCTGGTTTTGGCGTACCAGCTACAGAAAATATTTCACCACAATCAAGGTCGTTTCTTTCACCCCCCACAGCTCCGGTCGAGTGCTTGATTCCTCGAAAAAACCTCAGGAAGCCCAACACCCTATCACAAACCATTCCCGAGGGCTCCAATATTCATCGGAGTCGATCGCGAACGAGCCTTTCACCGAATCTTACATCTTCGCCAAATACATCACTACCACAGGCGTTAGATAGCCCTCGTCTCAAGATATCAGACATAGAACCGCGGTCAGAAGCTATATTATTACAGCCCGCTCCACGTAGAGCACGAGATGCTCCTCCCCCGAATAAATTTTGGCCCTTCGACGAAGAAGGTGCAGACAATTTGGTGTCTCAGAACCCAGCATGGATAAATTATGAGCCACCAAATGAACTGCTCCAAACCCATAGCGACATCTCCGTCGAATTGAATGATATTCTTCTTCCCTCAATTCGAAGAATCAGGGACCGAGACACAGAAGCAGAAATGAGACGCAACGCAGCACAGGCAGAGATGACACTATCAAGACTAAATGGTAGTTCGTACACCTCAGTTATGCCTAATCAAGTAAGACTTGGTCATGATAGCCATTGGTCGGAGTTACTGACGACATATAGTTTTATGTGCCGGAAGCCATGAGCTCCTCACTGAATTCGAACTTGCAGCCCTATGACGAGATAAACGTTCCTCCGCTCACCCCTTCATCACCACAGGACTCTGGATACGGGTCATCACCTGGAATGGAAACAAATCCTTCCGTGGAGATTGGTCACCCTATTCCACCTAAACGGTTTGGCGGACTTGGTGGAATATTCAAACGGAAGTACAAGTCCAGAAAAGACGTGAATCCTTCTAGTGCCCGCTCGAGTCTAGAAGACCACGGCTCATCTCTTTTAACACCACTTCCGTCATTTTCTTCGGATGCCCCAGCTCAGGATCAATCACTTGGGTTAGTACTGAAATACACGGGTAGCCTCATCTCTACTAACGACACTAGGGAGTGCGTTTCTTGTTTAGAAGACTTTCCAAGTCCACAGTTGGTCCATCTTACTTGCCATAATTATTGTGGAGAATGTTTCCAAGGACTCATCAAGTATGACACAATCCAAATACAGTTATCCGAGTACTAAGTTTTATAGAACTGCACTGGAGACCGAGACTCAGTGGCCCGCGAAGTGCTGTTTGAATATAATTCCATCAGCCAAAATCTTGTCAAATCTTGACAACAGACTCCAGCTAAAGTACAAGCAACGTGAATCCGAGTGGTCCATCCCAGCAGGAGATAGAGTATACTGTTCCAGACAGTCATGTGGCTCTTGGATAGCTCCCAAAAACGTGAACAAGAGTACAAATTGCGCGAAATGTAGGAAATGTGGTCACAAGTCATGTTTGTTGTGCCGAGGGAGGTTCCATAATGGAAATGAGTGTCCTCAAGATAGAGGTGTGCAAGCTACACTTGAACTTGCAGAAATGGAGGGTTGGAAAAGATGCTACCGCTGTAGTGCTCTAGTAGAACACAACCAAGGCTGTCGCCATATGACCTGTCGCTGTAAAGCGGAATTCTGTTATATTTGCTCAGCTAGATGGCGGACATGTGCATGTACTGATCGGGATCTTGAAGGGGTTCGACAACGAGCTGCAAATAACCGGCAAAACCATGAAGCCGAAATAGCATTAGCTGCAGCTGAAGCTGTATTCATCAATCAAGGAAACGTACGCGAAGCCGATCGATTGGCTGAAATTGAGGAAGAAGAACGACAGATCCTGTGGGAAGTCGAAATGTTCGTCCGTGCAGAAGCGGAACGGGAAAGTAGAGAAGCTGAGGAAGCTCGCCTAGCGATGGAAGCGGAACGACAACGCCAGGAGGAAGAGCGACTTGCTGGTATACACCTATTATACCAGCAATTGCACGAGGAGCTTGATGGACTGCGCTGCTTTCAGTTCAACTTGTTGAATGAGCGCCACGAGCATGAGAGTCAAGCTTGGAAAGCGATGCGTCAGAATCATCTAGACGTTGTTGAGATCTGCCATGCAGCGGAAGTGAAGGCTCAGATGGAAAAGACACAAAAAAGGGTTTCAGTATTCCAATCCAAGTGTGCAAAAGAGTATAAGGCTCGACGAGCAGAGGAGCTTCGAGTGGAGGATAAATACGTGGAGGAACTTCGAGCTTTCTGGACAGGTAAACCAGATGCTGAGTACAAGATCCTCACTGCACGTGATGATTTGCGTAACGAACGGGCTCAAGACTATCAATTTTGGGAATCGTACCGTCGAGCTCAGTTGAGGGCGTTGAAAGATGAAGAGGGTAGAAATTTGGAATTGCTATTAGAACGACATGAGGCTGAGATAAGAGACGCTGGCGTGAAAGATAATATTGATGCTTTAGAGATGCAAATGAAGAAATGGAGTGAACAGAAATGGGTTTCTAAGGTTTCTATGGAACGGGAAGCAATGCTGGAAGAGCTACAGGTGCAGGAGTATGCAAAGGTTTAATAGATTCAACTTAGCCTAATCCAGAAAATTAATCTTGAATAAATCTTCGAAGAATCGATCCATAGCTGAGTTTAAAGCGAACTTCTTAATCAAGATTAGGAACGCGCAGATTGAGTGAATGCTTGTATAGTTTTAAACGAAGAACCATTCTGGAAAGAGTAAAATATAGCCTCAAATATCGATCACCTCCCAACCATATATATATAGAGTTCATCAACAAGAACAAAAGCTCAGTACAAAGCGTCTCTCCACCTTAAACTTCAAAGATTGCCAATAAAATCTGATGAAATCATCATAGTTTCTTATTCTCTTTCTCTGAAAGTACGATAATCATTTATTGCATTCTGTTTCCCTTAAGAACACTCAGTTCCGCAGTTTTCAACATGGAGCAAGATCTTGAATTTATGGATAGGACACGTCCTCGTTACCGTACGGAGTTTGGCTTTGTCACAGATGAGATAGAACCTGAGTGTCTCAGGCTTGATCGTACCATATGTCATGCTGAAACGAAGGAACAGTAAGTGCAGCTTCATGCGCAGGAAGAGAGATGGGGCATCATATCATATCGTTCACATTCACTGAGCATTTGTTGACATAAACACTGGGCAGGATCGCGTTTGCTAGCAGGTATTCAGGGATCTTGACTTTTTCCAAAGAGGATAGAATGAAGCTCCAAGCCTGGAAGGGCTTTCTCAAAAGTAGAGAGAAACTGGACGCGGACGAGATTCTAGCCCGGATATCTCTATATAATATGACCGGCGAGCCGCCATTTTACTTTCTTGGAGAGGTAGTGAACGGCAGACTCTTTGATGAACGCATCTGTGACCAATTGCGTGGAGCTGCAGAAAATTGGGTACTCTTAATGGCAAGTGATGAGTTGGGGACTCTCTACGTCGCCGAGCCTGATGAAGACGGCTCAGCGTTACCCCCGGCGGCTACATTCAAAGCATATATGGATGCCTACAAGGCTGAAAAGGGGTTTCGGAGCTGGAACTTGGAGAGAGTGGTAGACATTGGGGCAGAGATCTACAAGGTCGTGGATGCATTCCGCCGTAGGAAAGAGGGCCGTGGAGCATCACCAGGTAAGCTCGGCGGTTGTGCAAGGAAACTGCACTCGACATAATACTGCATTATTTCTGACTGACTCACTGTTAAGAATTGACAGTAACCGCTGAGATTAATTCCGTGTCACTTCCACCAAGATCTCCAACCCGACCAAGGCGAGCAAAACGAGCTAGGGTCGTTGAATATAGTGAGATGTGGGATGAGGATAGCGAGGACGAGGATGGTGAGGATAAAGAAGATAACATATCAAGCCAACTCAAGTTGATACAGAAACAACAAGAGGAGATTAATATGCTCAAACAGGAGAACTGTGATCTCAAGGCAAAGACTGTCGATTCAGATGTAGTTGATGCGTTAAAGAACGAAATCGCCAAGCTTCAGTCTAGAATTAGTGAGCTCACCATCTCCAACACCGAAGATGACCAGAGCCACTTCCCAACGCAGATGGTCCCATATGTTGCTCCTAGTGTAACTGGTTCGACGGAAACCGTTTATTATGAGACACCAACCACTTTGTCCGGGCAGGCTTCCGTCCTCGAGCACCGACTAGATGTTGCACGAGAGCGAGTCACCGTTGAATCTCAGCTCTGCAAGGAGGCCGAAACTCGTTACAAGAAAGCGCAAGCTGACTATGCTAAACTGACCAAGAAAAGAGAGTAAGTCCTGTTTCCCAATTTTCATATTTTAAACTGCAAGCTAATTCGAACGTTTACCAAGTGAGGCTGCTAGGATTTTGAATTTCATAAACGAGGTTTGATTTCGAGCGGCAGAATGTTTTATCTGGTGGATATGAACTATAATCTTTCATTTATCACCCGTTATAAGGGTCTTGAAGGTGATATGGAGGTGCCCTTACCACATGGGACCTTAGTTATTATAATTGAGAGATAAAGCTCTAACGATAAGAGCCCTCGTTCCAAAAAGCTATGAGTTTTAGAACAAACTCAACATGTGCTATCATTTGTGTCGACGATGATTCCCTTTAAACAATTTACTAGATTCTCGGCATTATGCTTACGCTGTCAATGCTGATACCATGGTTTCTAGTCCGACTTATGCTCTATTATACACACCGACAAAGTTTTTTCTAGTAGGGCTGATTTATAGTACTAATGCGAAAGAAGACGTAAGAGATTAACACAATTCTTAAATGGGTACTAACGAATATATGTGCAAACTAAGCCGACTAGCAAGTGCGCCTTCTAGACTCCTCGGGTAATTAGCCCCTATCCCATAATCATCCGACCAACCATATTCTGAATACCACGTTTCGCCTGTTTTTGAACCTGTCCAAAGCGCATAACCCCACAGGTCTCACTCTCCACATGTTGAACAAGTCCACTCAATGCTTTGAAGGGTCTAGCACAGCTAACCTTTGGACAATGATACAGAGGTTGTTCATGAGCTGGACTTTGGATGTGCTGGTTTAGACCTTTCAAGGTTGTGAATTCTCTGTTACAGAGGTAGCACTCAAAGAAGTTACCATTCCAGGATCTGGATGTTGCGATGGTTTCTACTCGATCGTATCCAGGCATCGTGAGCATTGGACGAGTGATGATATTGTTCCGATCGAGGTGTTGAACCATATTATTGATCTTACTGCGATTCAGGCCGGAGGTACAAGTCCCAGATTCTAGATGAATCGTAACGCCCGATGCAGTAGTGAATGAGTTCTTGCAAAAGGGGCATCCTATGGAGTTGCCCATGTGAGCACGCCCACGAAGATGCTGTTATTTACTTAGTATGGGCTTTTGCGAAATTTTTGGGGCTCTGGATGTCTTTGTACCTGGTTCAGGTTGTTCTCATTCTGGAACATCCTATCGCATGGCGAGCAGTATGGGTGGCCAGCGGCAGTACGAGAATGTTGTCGTCGAGCAGATTCAGACCCAAAGCAGCGATCACAATACTCGCATTCCCAGTCCGGCTCATATTGCGTGTCGTAGCGATGGGCATCGCTGTTATTGATGTGCTGGTAATAGCCGTTCTCGGTAATGAAGTCACGATCACATTCACGGCAGTATGGCATTTTAGCTTGAATTCTCTCAGCAGTCGAAGAAACTGTGGAAATGGTTGCTAGGCTGCACGAGTGTTATAAGATAGATAGTCCGGACATGGGAAGTGGGGCAAGAGCGTGGGGTGATGTAGCAGATTTCAAACCCGCGACTGCTATATATTGCATGTAGGCACTATATATAGTAATCACTTGAAAGGTCACTGAAACCAACTTCGATTAATGCTGCAATTTTATTGCTTTGGTAGTTGCTTTTTATGCGCATTCACGGAATATTGTAAATACCCCTGCCTACTCCCCTATCTTATCAACACTGGAAGAGGGGAAATAAAAAAAGCAAAAGCCATGACAATATGCATGAACTCCTAGTAGTACTCATTCGATTGGAAGCTGTGTGCGAGGTTTCGCTCATAAATTGGGTCTTTTTGCCCATCACTGATTGTCGAGAGAGCTTCAGCCAATTGGCACAAAAGCCATAGGATTTGAACTCTGGTGAATTTATGGTCCCTATCTGAGCTGAGCCGTCTCTTTAACCTCCCTATTTGGAATACACAGAACGATATCATACTGCTCCTAAGGTGCTTGTATAGATATGATGGCAAGTAATACTGGCAAGCTGTACTACGAAGAACCAATATCAATACAGCCGCCATTGCAGATTTTTTGGTTCGTTTAGAGAGACTGTGCATGGTCGCTGACGAATATTGTTTGCTTTTAGCTTCACTTTCCCCGCATTTTCAAACGTACATATTAAAGCTGGAGAAGCTCTGTGACGTATTTACGCTAGTATTCGTAAAAAGTCCGAAGCTTCGGGCTGTTTTCTTGCCTGGATTTAATGTCTGTAGAATCCCGCTTTTATGTTTGCTCACAACTTCTTGCTATTGATACTAGTTCCAAGACTGTCCTTCAGGTGCTTGATTATGCTCTTGTCCATCCCTTGATCAACTTCGAGGGCACTGATCCTTTGTTTGAGCTCCGAAATAGTCTCATCTTTCTTCTTTAGGCTAGTCCGTATTGCTTCTCGGCCTTTCAATATTCCAGATACTCTAAGTGCATGTCTGGCTAGCAACTCACTCAGTTTCGAGCTCGTCTCGTCGTCAATATTTTGATCTTTTAAAAATTCCATAACTTGATTTGAAATATCATAATTTTGCTGAGACTGCCCAGGAGATGACTGGGCTAAGTCCTCCTGGAAGCGGCGAGGAGTTGGCGTTGTTAGCGAGCTGCGCTCGTTGCCATCCCATATTCCTCCATTTAACCTCGATTTTGTCGGCGTGGGAGAACCTCGACCCGAGGTATGTGGCGTTGGTAGATATCCGTCATCACGCTTCCTTTTACTGGTAGGAGTTGTGAACACATCTGTCTTGATGGCTTTTCGTGGGGTTTCTGGAGACGAAGATGCTGGTAACCCTGAAAACGGCGCGCAGCCATTATTTCCTGTTGAAGCCGCGATAAAATCCTGTTCATCTTCTTGGGATACTCCAAATTCATCTCCATCATTATCCTCAACGTCTTGCCCCTTCTTGCCGAGATTCTGGATCCAATTCTTCGTTCCAAAACTTGTTACCGTAGTACGAGAGTTATCAAGAGTCTTTGCTGGCTGTCTGAAAGGCTCTGCTTCAGATCGATGGTTGCTTAAAACCACTTTGGATTCTCTACCCACAGCCTTTTCTTTCCACAAGAACATCTTGCATTGCTTACTCTGACAAGTATAGAACCACTTGCCCTTAGTCGGACCCTCCTTTTTCACCTCGAAGAATGCGGCAGGCTGTCGGGGGTTGCAGTTACCTTTTCTATGTCAAAAAGGGACGATTTACATCACTCTATTTACTTACAGTGCCAAACATCATCCTGAAATAAGCCCATCAATGGCGCCCTGGACACTATCTTTGTAGGGCTGGTAAAAAGTGTACTTGTGCCAGTGGTGTTGGGCGAGTTGAAAACGGAAGGGGCATTGAATGAAGACATTATGCCGGAGGCATACAGGTTATGAAGCTACGTGGGTGATACCAAGATTACACTCGGTTTATTTATCTACATTGTTTTGAATGGTTGTCATTTGGTCGTTCCAACCTCGATTTTGCCCCTCATATCAACACGTGATGTCCATTGCTAGGACAACCTCGCTTAGGAACATTACCCCCTACCCCTATTTACGGTATTGTAGGTATGATTGGGAAATGATTGGTATACTTCGATACACACCGCACCATACGATAGCGACTTGGAGTGGCGTATATATCAATAGATCAAACAGGATTGCTTCCGAACCGTTCCTAACATGACGCCTGACAGGAATGTAGAAAGACCGGTGCTAAAAAGAATGCATATTGTCCTATCACCGTATTTGTAGCTTCATCGTTGGAGGTAGACTACGAATCTCTCATCTAACTAAAACCTGCAAGTAGTGGTGTTGTTTAGATAACACTAGAATATTATGGCAGCAGATGGAAAAACATTATAGCAAATATTACCAGTTTCGCTATGTACAGACTCACCTTCGGGAATACTATTCGGGTATGATTTTCTAGGCTTGGTGTTTCCTCTGTTTATGTAGTCATTAAATCATGTCTAGCCCTTAATTGATATAATCAAATTCATAGCTCTTGTACTTTACCCGTAAATAAGACAGTTTATTCTGGAAGGAAATGGTGATAGTCACGTGATATACATGTAGGTTGCGAAAACTGAAGAATGTAATGTTTAAGTCATAACAGCCTGGTTAGCCATCAGAAAGTATTGCAACTTTAGGGTGCAGTCTCTCAATATGATTCTCTAGTCTTTATTTCTTACCAATTTCGCAATCACCTAAAATCGGTCGTTCGTGTCAGGTAAACCTAATGTAGCGGGGATTCTGATTAGCCGAGTCTTAGTATCCCCCACAAGTACTGCAAGTGTATATGTATTCAAATGTGTTTTACCGACACAAAAAATGGCCAAATGGCTCATTCCACCCTCGGTCGTCTAGTTGGTTTATGGCGTCGGACTGTAATGTTTCAGTTTATCCGAATGGTGTGTATTAGCCAACTCAAAATTATCCTCAGACATCTGCTAACAGATGAACTAGTCGCGCGTTCGACTCGCGCCTGAGGGACAAAAACACTTTTTTGCCGTTTTTTTCTAATTTTATTTGGGATTATGGAATTGTGGTAGGAGGAATTAATTGGTTGAGTGGGAGAGGTAAAGGTGGGTCGGGCATAGCGAGACTCTCAGCTGAAAGGAACTAAAAGCAGGAGAAGACCATTTTGGTTCTTACCACCAAATATAATATGCCAATAATCCAAGCGAGTCTCGTACTGACGACGTAAACATCCTGGTAGGCTGAAATCGAAGCCAACTGCAATTCATGTTACTTGTTCAATCCCATATAAATACAAAGTCTCACCTCACCTACTTTTATCCTCTTAAAGACCCTTGTATAGAAGGTGGTATACCTTAGCTGGGCTTCACTGCAATCACGTGTGATAGCAGGTAAACGTTTGTGCTCCCGATACAGCCACTAAGCCAGAAGTCGGTCTCTCTAAATAGCCATTTGGTCCATATTTTGAAATCGTTCTATATATATTGGTTTTCTACGACAGAAACGAAAGTCTCGTTTGACTCTGAAGCGATATTGCTTGTCGTGATCAGAATGGCTAATGCAGGTCAAAATGAAACTGTCCGAAAAGGGCTTTGGAGAAACCATGACTTGTCAGTATTGAAAAGTACGTAATCATACTCTGAAGCTTATAGTATTTCAAGACTCTGGCTGATAAAAGCGCAAGATACTCAGTTCCTCGTAGAGGAACGAACGGCACAGATGATTAGCAATGCTGTGGCTATTACACTCGCCTTGGTTTTGCCACGTTTGGTTATCTTTGTCAAGCTTTCCCTGCCATATTTTATCAAAGGCTGTTCTAAATTATTCGTTCTTGTTTCAGGTGTTTACCAGCAAGTAAGAGGGTTAGTATTTAGGACACCGCGAATTCGTCGTCTTCCCAGCCCAAACACAACACCAGCAGACGACATCCTTCTGGAACCACCTCGAGCAAGAATCGCCGCTGGCGCGAGCCAAACGATCGCTGAGTCTTTAACTTTCGAAGGAGCCGCATCGCAAATAGTGAGTCGGCACTTGATGATGCGCCGTGTAGAGCTCCCTGAAGACGACAATAGCGCTAGTAGTTTTGTCAGCAAGTACGCCAACGCCCTGAAAAACATTCAAGAGGACTTCTGGGCCTTTGCCTGGCTATCGCTAGTCGCACTACTACTTTTTACCCTCTTTGTTGGCCAGCAGGTCATTGCTATATCTGCATCAAGTATAATAGCCGGGAACGAAGCGCTTATGACCTCTCCGAATTGCGGAGTGTGGTTGTCAGAAGCGTACAGTAAACAATTGTTGAGAATAGGAAAAAACAATCTCAGCATGTCGCTTACTAGTTTTGCGGCGGATCGTTCCCTAGAAGCCATTTCATACGTGGATAAATGTTATAAAAATGATTCCCGATTAGAAGAGTGTTCATATTACTATAAGAGCAAGATCCCTTTCAAGGAGATCCACAATGCTTCTTGTCCTTTCAGTGGAGATATATGTCTTTACGGCAGTACAGGTGCCTATGAATTGGACTCCGGTTTTCTTGACTCCAGCCTGTTAGGTATCAATGAAAAGCACCGCTGCGAATTCCGGCTGCAGTCTGTATGCGCACCTCTCGTTACCGGCGATCCTTATGTCCAATCTCGACCAGGAAGTGATGACGGCTCATTGATAGTCGATTACTACTTCGGAAATGTGCGCGAGCTCTCTTACGATCATGAAAACCTGACCTTCTCGTGGACATTTCGTAGGCCAAATTTTAACTTTCTAACAACACAGAAGAAACAGTACAACTGGGAGTCAGTATATGTCTTTTTTTGTATTGGTTCTAAAGCTTCACTATCTCATTTACTCCTCCTGACTCTATGTTTTGGCGTTTATAACTATCAGTATTACGACAAGAAATGCTCAGTCTCTCAATCATCCCGGAGTCTTCTCTTTACAAAGAGCCACCTACTCGTCTCATTTAAACCTATTCATACAAATGTGATTTCTATAGCTATCTTTAGTTTTATTCTATTCTATTTACTTCTAGACAACTGCTACATAATACACCAACTCACCGCTAACACGCTCGTGCTAGAGAATACCCGCTTCCTGGACCGGGCCGTCCCTTTTCGAACTTTCGAGCCGAGCTCCTCGTCTCAAACTCAACCACTACACTCTTTTTTGTCTCCTCACAAGCTGTTTTGTTCACCAAGTTCTCCAACGATCCCATATTTCCCAATGTTCTGGCCCCCGCCTCGACAGGCTCCACGACCTTGTACTGGAACAACTTACAACGCCATACGATGCTCGCATGCGCCGAGACGGTTTCTCTTCGGCACCCACGCTCTGGTGCTCTTTTCTTCCCTTCTTTCTCGCCACCTTCCCTTCTTCAGAAGCCTGAATGGCAAAATCCATCCGTAGCAGATAGTGTTGTACTCTTAAATCTTTCCCTACATATGCCAGACTATTTTCCGAACAAATATTCGTGGAAGCACATGTCTTTTGATGTACACAAGAAAGCAGCAACGATAGTAGCATCGACGCCACTCGAACCCGAGCAGTGGAAATTTGAGGCAAGGAGAATGTATATGATTCGGGCTGCGAGATGGCAGATTGATGTTTTGGGTACGGCTGCGGGGAGTGGGTGGGATTTGCCGCTGGCAAGAAATGCATTGCTCGATTATAGTGGGAAGGCTGGAGGGGAAAAGGATTTGGATGTGGGGGTAGATATTGATGTTTGTCGCCGGATCAAGTTTCGATCGAATGGGTGGAAGAATGTGAGTTTGAGTGGGCTGGCAACGATGCTGCTTCTTTCCGGTGCAATTTGGGTTAGTACTATCGAACTTGGGAACGAAAAGGAAATTCTCCTTCTGAAGGTTGTAAGAGAGTTAACCAGGGTGCTGATATATCCCGTAATGAGATGGTTATTAATGTTTGTGGAGACTCTAAAGACTAAGTCGAGAAATCGGGTTAGATCTCGAGGTCTGGTTAGGCTGCAAGTACGGGTGCCAACCCGAAGCTCGAGAAACACACGACGCTGATAGCCTGGACTGATTCGGCACATCTTAAAAAGATGCTTCAAAACTGTCGTATTCTTGAGTCTGTATGGAGGCTGTCACCATTTGTGGTTCATAGATGACCCTGTCCAGGCGACGAGAACTACCTACCCGCCAGATCGATTTGTTGGCCCATGTTGGTTTACCAAAATTATGCAAAGTTGACTGGTGACTACTCTCAGCAAATTCGTTTACTAAAGAATAATCTTAATACTAATGTTCCCCTTTATGCTATTCGGCGAATCTTTTTCTTGGACTAATCCTTGAACACCAATGCTCTCCGTGTACTAGAAGCAGTCGCAAAATGCTTGAATTCATCTCACAGGAAAAGTATCACCTCGGAATCTAGCCTCTCTATTAAGCTTGTATAAAGGACGTTTAAGATACAGAGTGTCATATTTCGTTTTCCTTCTGGACAATATCGTGAAGCTCTTGACATACCCCAACAATGAATTTTAAAGCAGTTGGTTTGAACGAAACTAATTGTACATCCAGCAGCTTCAGATATTTTGGAATTCTTCACCTCGTTGTGAATCATACTTTTAATCATGTCCTATTACAACTTTATAAGGTTTGATACTATACACAAAGCCATTTACCGCTAAATAAATTTTCTATGCAGTGTACGATACAAAATCGAAATATTGAACATCGCAAAACATAAGAAAAGAAAATCCGCATTTCCAGCCAGTAAAGGAAATACTAACTCCAACTATTGCTAAAGTCCACCTTGTACTCTAGTAAGTTCAGAGAGTTGAAGTCGTGGTGGTAGCTTGTGCATGCGGCCTTCTCCACATATTCAATAGTAACTTTTGTTGGCTGATAAGGTGCTAGTAGTTTACATGACAATGGGAACCATCTTTTTGCTATCCAAATAATTGTTTACAGTCAGCTGTCGCTAGGGCTTATTTACTTTGGGTCGATATAGAATGTGATTTGTATAGTCCAGAAACTCAAATCGATGAAAATGATATGGAAGTTGTAGATTTTACAAGTTCATTTACACACCTACAAATACTGATACCCATCCCAGGTATATGCTACAACTGGGCAAGTGTATATCCGCATACCAATGCTAATCAACAACTAAAATGAAAATTTGATCTAGTAAACACGCTTGAAAGGAGGAACAGCCTTGCACTCTGCTTCATCCAAGGTTGTGCCCACCACCGCTCTGTACTTAAGGTCAACCTTGCCGTGTGGCTTCTTTTGGAATGTTAAGCTGTGCTTCATCCACTCCTTGTCATCTCTGTCAGGGAAATCTTCGCGAGCATGTGCCCCGCGCGACTCTTTTCTTGCGGCGGCTGCTGCGGCAGTTTGCGTACTATAATTATTAGTGATATCTCCCCGAGTTAGGAATGGAAAACTTACGCGCATGTTAATAAGTTTCTTAATTCAAGAGTCTCAACAAGGTCCGAGTTCCAAATCATACTGCGGTCTTTAATTCCAACATCACCGAATGTGTTGTCAACCTTGGTTATTTTCTCGACACCTTCATCCAGACTCTCTTGAGTACGGAAAACGCTCACATCAGTTTGCATGACCTTTTGCATTGCCAATCGCACTTCATGGGTACTCTTGGGGCCGGTAGAAGTACGGACTTGATCAAGCATGCTAATCGACTCGGCACCAGCATCGGCACTGATCTCCTTGTGAGGCATACCAGGCTCGAAGTTGTCACGAACAGTATGTGAAACAGCACGGCCAAATACGATTAAATCGAGGAGAGAGTTGGCTCCTAGGCGATTGGCACCATGGACAGATACACAAGCTGCTTCACCACATGCAAAGAGACCAGGAACGACTTGGTCCTTACCCTCTGCATCAACAGTGATGACCTCACCAGTATACTTGGTAGGGATACCACCCATGTTGTAATGGACGGTGGGAAGAACTGGAATCGGCTGTTTTCGGACATCTACACCGGAGAAAATTGATGCAGTCTCAGAGATACCTGGCAGACGTTCGTGAAGGATTTCGGCTGGCAAATGGCTGAGTTGAAGATACAAGTGATCCTTGTCTGGACCAACACCACGTCCCTCGCGAATTTCCATTGTCATCGAACGGGATACGACGTCACGACTGGCCAAATCCTTAGCGGTTGGTGCATATCTCTCCATGAACCGTTCTCCCTCGGAGTTGAGAAGATAACCACCTTCACCACGAGCACCTTCTGTGATCAAGCATCCAGCTCCGTAAATTCCAGTAGGGTGGAACTGAACGAATTCTAGATCCTGATTAGGCAGACCAGCACGTGCGACCATTGCCATTCCATCACCTGTGCAAGTATGCGCAGATGTACAACTGAAGTACGCACGTCCGTAACCACCAGTAGCCAGAACAGTGTTGTGGGCACGGAATCTGTGTAGGGTTCCATCTTCTTGGTTGTAGGCAAGAACACCCTTACATTCACCGTCCTCCATAATCAAATCCAGTGCAAAGTATTCGATGAAGTAGTTTGTGTTGTGGCGTAAGGATTGTCCATAAAGCGTGTGGAGGAGAGCGTGACCAGTTCTATCGGCTGCAGCACAGCATCTGTATGCCTGTCCACCTTTTCCAAAGTCTTGCGATTGGCCACCGAATGCGCGTTGGTAACTATCTACGTTAGAAAGTTCACTCAAGTTGTTGTTGGAGTACCATACATTTTTCCATCATCGGTTCTTGAGAAGGGACATCCATAGTTCTCGAGTTCGATCACAGACTGTGGTGCCTCTCTGGTCATGTAATGAATGGCATCCTGATCTCCTAGCCAATCTGAACCCTTTACGGTATCGTACATATGCCACCGCCAATCATCCTTGTGCATGTTACCTAGAGCAGCATTGATACCACCCTGCGCAGCTACAGTATGACTTCGAGTTGGGAAAAGCTTTGATATACAAGCCGTGTTGAAACCAGCCTCGGCGAGACCAAAAGCTGCTCGTAAACCAGCACCACCGGCACCGACGACAATTGCATCATATTCATGATCCTGTAGATAGAGTCAGCTAGTCGTTCAAACGTCAAATCTGAAGTTGCATACGATGACAGGGTATTTGTTGTTGAAAACAGGTGCTGCTTCCTTCGCACGGAGGGGCGCATGTGTGATAATTCGTGCTGCTAACGTTAGCTACGTTATCCTAAAGCATTACTGAGCTCGTAAATACATACCTGCAGGTCGTGTGGAAGAGAATGCCCTGGTCTGGCTCCTCAATGCCTTCGATAACTACATATTTCTAATTAGCAGGTCCATTCTACTCTTCTGCTTCCGCCGCTACAAAACTGGGAGTCGACATACCGAAGAGCTACCTGTGAGCCGGCGCATTCCTATGGAAGACATCCTGTCGAATATCACACCAGAAATTGAGGGGAGAGGGCTTGTGAAGAAGGTGAGTGTTGTCTGGAGGCAATAATATTGATTTCCGAGTCGACTGAATATGATGATGGAAATGCTCTAGCGTTCTATCCAATCAGACACCGTTCATACTCAGCACCCCGGAGGAAGTGACGGAACTGCTTTTAATGGTACAACGAAACGACCAATGAAGATATTTTTTCAATTTCAATTTCAATCTTAAATTCAACTCTCATTCTTTAATTATTTCTACTAGAATCAGACCATTTTACAATTCAATTGTACTGTGCGAATGTTCGCAAATATCACAACTATTTCCAAGCCCTCCGTTTATTGCCGGATGTTGCCAAGCCCTCGGTATCTCCCTCAGTCACGTGTGTATCAACCGCCCTTTTCTCTTGCCAGTTTTCCTGAAGATGCCGACATAGCCTTGTACAGTAAATATCTATTACGTGTGCATATAACACCCGACATCCAATTTCCAATCACTTGTCAAACAATGTTATAGCTGTGGTCGATGTGTGGACAGAAGTCTGTGCTGAGGTATACAAGGCGTACTTGAGATTGAGACACGAGAAAGAAATATAAAGACTAAGTCAGAAGGAGACTTGCTAGTGTGATTTAATTCTGAAGACTCTACTCCTATTACCATCATTTATACCAAGTCAATGGGAGTTGACGATGTGATTGAGCTAGAATAAAACTGATTAAGTTTCTACCTCATAATGATATCCAAATGACTATTACAACTTCCCCACATAACAGTATAAGCTAAAAAGTCGGCATTTTGAGAAGTTTTTTTTTGAGGAATAAATTGTGTGGCGGACAAAGTTGCAGAGTAAATGATAGCCTAAGTCTACGATTCTCCTTAATTGTTTACCAATGGGAGTTTGCCCAATAAGTCACTCAATACCTCAGTACCTTTAGCTGAGTTTCCTTTTTCTTCGCATTCCTGTGCTTGCGCCTTGGGTAAACGGGGAAGATCTTCGACATTAACGCCAGTAAGCTCAAGAGCTTTCTCAGCTTTTACGGTCGGTGGTAGTGGAATGCAAGGTCTGCTTTTCAATTAGCATCTTTGATGCCTAAAGTGAGGAGAGAGTTCATTGAAGCAATCGTACTTTCTCAGCGAATCTGCAATTACAGGTGACAAAGCACTGATCAGTTGTCCTGCTCCGTCAAAAAGAAGTGTCTGCCGAGAGAATAATCTGGGGATAGCATGGCCATAGTGCAAGAGGAACAATTTGCCAGCAACATCGCGATATACTCCAACTTCATGCCCAATTAGATCTAGAGCCCAATCTAGTGCGATTTGTTCTGCATATGTAAGTCATTTGATCAAGCTAGGTAGGACAATGGTGCTGGCATACGCTCATGAGACAGATCATTGGAGCCATCAAGCTTTTTGCCAGCTGGAATTACTGTAGCGCCTGTCGAGAGAATTAATGTAAAGGCGGAAAGCAGATTTTGGACAAGCATGGTCTAATGTAAATCTGATTTTGGGGAAAGTTATTCGTAATAAAGAGGCTGGAATAAATTGGATGAAGAGGCGAGTTAAGTACTTTGCACCACGAAAGGCGAAGATCAATTTCCTAACTTACAACTTGTTGATGGACGCGAGTAGCAAAACGTAGGGATACATTCTTTCCCTTGTCATGACACATTCCATCCTTGATATGTCTCACGAACACAATATGGCATGTGTTTTGGCATTTGATGGTTACACCGAGTTGCTAGCAATGTCAGTTGTTGTATAGAGCCAGTTAGTGCCGAATCAAATCGTAATTAGAGTCACCAAAGGTGTTGTAAGTAATGAAACATGATGTATATTTAGCATACTTCCCTTTCATATGGCGCTTTGTTTGCATCGTCTTTCTCTTAGAATAGCTCCTGTTCCTATCAAAGTAGCAAATGAGCATAAGGTATTGCTCAGACCAAAGAAACGCATACCTGTAGTTGAGACTTGATAAGTGAAAGAAAGCATCTGATATTTCGCTAGCCAAACTGTCGAAATAGTGGAGGGTCAAACCACCGCCCTGCACGGTCCTCTTGCTTTCCATCGTGTATATATAGTTAGACAGATCCCCATCCCCATTAGTTAGAAAAATCAATTAACGTATTATCAAGCAATTATTACTTTTAACACAAACTTCTATCAATTGCCATAAGTGGCATTCACAACTACGAATGTCTTTAGTTCTTGAATGGGTCCTCTTCATGTGAAGGCATTAACTACTCCTCCTAGTTGATTCATTTCATATTGGTAAACGTGTAAGACTTATCTTTGTGCACTATTCGTGGTTGTTAGAAATTAACTAAGAAAAGCATGTTTCTTCGTGAAACTAAAATCAGCCTATGTCATTAGTCAACAAGTAGCTTAGAGTTAACCCTTGCTTCAGACGAACTGTTTCTACATACTGGATTTTACTGAGTTTTAACTAATGTGACTATTTCGTGAAAAGAGGCTTTGTTAGTGAATTTACTGAAGTCGGTAAACAAAGAGAAAGAACGGATGTAGGAAAGAGCACCTTTGTCAGATCTCCTATAATCCATTGCTTATATCGCAAAACCCGTTCCTTACATATATCAACATAAAAAGCTTCCTATCACTATGAGTGAAGATAACCCATATTCCCTAGAAGAATGTGATGCTGGGGAGCTCTGTGATTTTCATGGACGAGATGTTACCCACAAAGGAGTTACCGTTCGATGCTTCGAGTACCAGCATTTATGCGACCATCACAAATACATCTACCAACATCAGAAGGCTAAAGAAAAAGCAGCAGAAGAGGCTAAGAAAGCATTAGAAGAAGAACGGATGAAACGAGAACTTCAAGAGTTTCAATGGCATAATCCACCCTACAAGCCTCAGCTACCTGGGAGGCAGAAGCTAGATTTATTCGAAGGCCGCTGCTGGGATTGGATTATCGTTAGTGGAGGGTATCATTATGTGGTGAGTTCACCGAAATGTGAGCGGAATTTGAGATAATCTGATTGAGAGTGTTGAAGAGAGATCAGGAATACTTCGAAAGCTATACGCCACTCCAACACGCGACAGCTAGCGGAGCGCGAATCGCAGGCATGGGCTCAGTAGAGTTGGAAGTTCTTATCGACGGACCACCTCGGTGGCTGGACAACCCTTCTGATAAGACTCATACATTTATCCTCGGAAACGTACTTCATATCCCAACCGCATACAACAATGGCTTTGTTGCAAATTTGGTATGCGAAGGTACGAAGATCAGAGAGACGTGGGAGGATGAAAGAGTGTTACAAGGCTATGATGGTGAAGGTGATATAGTTTTTAGTGCAGAACGTATGTATGGTAGTGGTGTCGATGATATTTATGCCAGGTGGGGATTGTGTTTGCCGAATGAGCTGAAGGGAAGTCCGTTGGCAGAGATGGAGAACGAAAATCCTCAGCTTGATGTTGAGCTCACGAATGCAGAGTGGAATGTACTCTTGGCCGCTGAAACGGTTGAGTCTGAGGATGAGGCTTTGGAGATTGAGAATGAAGACATGGAAGTTATGACTGAGGAGGAACGGGTACAGAACTCTCAATGGAATAATGCGGACGCCAGGAAAGGGTTGAAACACATGGCCGAAGATTTGGAGCAACAGGCCGATGAGAATATGGAACCAGCAGCAAAAAGATTGAAGCACCAGGGTCCCAGCATGGTCACGAAAGCAATAGCTGGAAACACGGTCTCCATTGTTGAGGAATTGACAGATAATCTAGCATCTATGGGAGGAATTCTGAGATAAAATAAGCCCAATACAGACATGGAACCTCCCTCAACCAAATTTAAATAGTACCAAGACCACGAGCAAGATACGGAAGCGATCTAAACAGCTATACTTGTTACCAATGAGCGTGTGGAACCGATAACTGAGCAAATAGAACTTGGAACTCCCTGTGTAAATGAAAAAGTCAACAGCTGAGGATCCAGAAGCTTAAATCCTTGATGATAACAATAGGACAACAAACGAATTCCAATAAACCTGGGCAAAATGGAGAAGGATATGACAAATGCATTGTGATAATGAGGTGATTAGTTCACAGATTCTATAGCACTACACAATCTGTCCTCGACCATCCTCTAAATCGTATTTAGAGGACTAACTCGTAAAACTCGATTATCAGATGCATTTGGAGAATTACAGGTGATATTGTGGATTGTGTCAAGTAGAATTGCTAGATGAGTTCGTGAAAATGCAAAAAATCAGTTTCATTAACTCTTCTTCTCCTTAGAAAGGGCTGCTTAGGCCCTAGGGAAAAGTCTCTAACTGATTGCATAGTCGATTTCAGAGTTCTTCAATCATGTCTTTGAACTCAAGAAGCTATATTGTTTCAAAGGATTCTTGGCCCTAAATTTCATAGCCAACTTCTACCTATTCTAGATGTTCATTCTACACAATTTTCTCAATTGTTGCAATCCCATGCTGATGTTTCATAACGCAAATGATGCTTTCATGCCCAAACGCCAACCGTCTAATTCTTTCGCTCGCTGGAAATGCACGTTAAGGAATTCTCCCCGTCTAAATGCTCAACAGTATATCGCATAGATGTCCCACAGCCAGTCAATGTACGGCTCTATGCTCATCCTCACTTCAAACTATGAAAAGCGCGCCTTCAACGCATCGAATATTATAAATATGAAAGCCGAGCTAGGAGCGCTCCGCATAACAGTGACGCCACAGCCTCGATATAGGCCTTTTAAGCCATATGCGCGATATATTGCGGCGCCCTCAGCCCAGAACTTTGCTTTTGGAGCTGTGGAGTGCACAGATGAGGTTTGCATTCGAGATTTTATGGTGTCCGCAGGGAAAAAGAGGAAATTGTATGACATGCCGGCTGTGGCTCCTGCAAGTGCTTGTTGCCACAGCGGGAGAGGTAGTAGATCTGGTGTGGAAGCTATTGAGGAGTGGGAGGGAGTGTGCGAAGAGGAGGAACGAGCATTGAATTTACGGAACGCGACTGTTACGGTTTCTTTGCTCCCAAACCAAGCTGCACAGCCGCCGGTCTCACGAATGAGGGTTCCGAGCTGTCCATGAAAGAATCCACGAATTCCTTGGTGTCGATATACGTCCCGGATGACGCTGAGAGGTGTAGGACCTAGGCGTCCGGCCGTGGTGGTAGATGAAGAGTGTGGTACCTGGATTTTGCATTTAACTAGCTCGACTGGGGTGAGAACGAGAGATGTAAAGGCCCCAGATATGGCACCTGTGAGCCACAGCGCGGAGAGCGGTAGTGGATTTTCGCGCTGGTATATACCTGATCGAAAAAATGTTTCGCGAGCTACCCGTTCCCAGAAAAAGAGCGAACTTGTCTCAAGAGCTGCCCCTACTAGAGGTGCGCTGATACCACGGTATAGTCCTATAAATCCATCTGTTCGAAATGACTGTTTGAAACAGTCGACTGGCCCTGCGTATCTTAAGGGTAGGTGATCAGGCTGAGACTGTAGCCGAACCTTGACTGTATCGAAGGGATATTCAATGTACTTCCCAGCTATGCCGGCGATCTAACAGGCATAAGTAGATATCCATTTGATCGGATGGCAAAATACATACTGAGCCAAACACAATGTCTTCCATGGCGTCTACTATAGCGACTTTTCCTGTAACAGCTATGTTGGCAGGCGGCTCAGGCTTGAAGCCTGTGGTTGATGCGACGTCCATAACTGAGTAAATGCCGAGCTATCAGTCGTAATCGTAGAGATGAGTTCCAGGCCTAGAATGAACGCAGCTTCGTGAGACGTTTCAGCGGCCAACAACACTTAACAGTAATTTGTTACAATTTATTGATCCACGACGGTGCGAGATTAGATCCCACTGCAAGATGCCAAATATGAGCGTGAATGAGGATATGGCACTTTGGTTTCAGGCAAGGAAGCAAGACGAGCACGACTTAGAATGCCATGCTTCGATCGTGTGTTCGTAGTTGTACTTGTTACTGAATAGGATGAGGGGCAGCTGGATCGACGACCGTTATCGGCTTCATGTCAAAGCGGAGGGTGACATTTCTACGTATGAGGCTTGAGTTGGTCTTTAGGCAAGGTCTGTATGTGTAAGGGATTAATGGTAGATTATATGTAACTGCAAAAAAGCGGAATTAAGTCAAAGAGGTAGAAAGTAAAACAGCAGAAGTTGTAAGGTTTCCTGTCACTTCAGAATAATAATTTTGGCGGGGCACCACTCTAGCCGTGCTAGCGCCTCACAACCCTGCAAGAAATTCTCCTACCGCCTCAAATGAACTTTTCTTTCACTTTAATTTCTTCACCGACACTCAACATTACTTCACAATAAAGCCTTCGGCAGTATCCATTGTTCTGTATATCTTCGTCACCTTACAAGATGTCTGTCACAATGGCAACAGTCTTTGCTATACCTGAGGGTGCTACTGCCCCGCAGGGTATGCGTAAAAATGGTAAATTTGCTCTTTCGCCCAGCTCTATACTCACTGGCTAACCTTTAATCAGGCAAGCAATGGCACGAACCCCGAAAGGCATTCAGACCCAAAGCTGGCAGTCAGACATACGAACAGAGGCAAGAAGAGCGAAAGGCTATGGCTACCGTAAAAGCCAAGGAAAAAGAAATGAAGGACGAAAAAGAAGCCGAGAGACAGGTTAGCGCGATTGCATACATTGCCTGATTACATACTGACTTCAATCAAGCGACGAGTACAAGCACTCAAAGAAAAGCGTGCTAAAAAAGAGGAGAGGGAGCGTTACGAGAAGATGGCCGAGACCATGCATCGGAAACGAATTGATCGATTAAAGAGAAAAGAGAAGAGAAATAAGATGCTCAAATCTTGAGCACATCTAGCGCTTGAAGCCTTGAAGCTCTCTGCCGCCAAACACACCAAGCTATCTCTTTTCATGAGAGTATTGCATTATGGTCTCCTTCACCACAGCATAGACCTGCTGCCGCCTCTGGCCCTGTAAGTCAGATTTTGTTTCTTCGATCTACTTCTCTTACCCCTGCGATGATGAAAAAAATGTCATACAGTTATCCCTGTCTTAATCATCCATGTTGATTTTTTTAAATTAATTAGACTCTGAGCACATCTTTTACAATCTGATACTTATTCTCAATGTTCATGAGCATAACTAACACTACATAAGGGAACCACCGTCCACCCAACATCATGACAACACATGTATTTATGTAATGGACAAGACGAGTGTCACAAATAGTTAATTATACTATGGGGCGGGGTGAATAACGACATGCAACTTAATGCTGCCGTTGTCCTTGCTAGACTTACGATGAATTCATTCCGTAAGATCCCAGAAGAGACTAAAATGAGAATGACAATTGAATCCTCCAAACCAGAAATACCGTTTCAACGTGACGACCCTCTACGACCCTCTCTCTGCTACGTGTTGCATTCTAACCTTTGTATTGATGTAAAAGCTGCCTATTGAGACCATGCCAACCACTATTAGCTCCGCCTTTTGAATAACCTTCCAATTTCTTGCTTTGACCCTAGTAAGAGGAACGAATTAATGCACAACATGGCTAAGTAACGGCTTAGTGAATAAATAGTTGGGTTTTTGCACCGAATTCTATGATTTGAATCTAAGAATATGTACCTACGATTTCTGTTTCTGTTGGCTAGTCGTTGTTGGCTTGTTTCCCTCTTCTTAGTTGCGGGAGTACTTTCCACACATGGCGCCTTAGGCAGATAAGGAATCGCGAGCTTTAGACTCTAAACATACTTTCACCACCACAACACTACTCACTAAAGTATCCACAATGTCCCTCCACGAAACTCAGCCCCCTTCCGACCCTCCCTCCTCATTACACAAAGCTTCCTCCCCTAAGCGTCCCAAACACAGTCACCGCCGCTCCATAACCGAAACCACAGGCACATCTTTCCCCAAGCTGCATCGCCCACATCACCACCATGGTCATCACATTCATCATAAGACGCTAAAAGAGAAGCCGAAAGACATACATTCAGGCTTTACACATACGCAAGGCGGGAGAAATATGTGGGAAAGAGCGGAGAAAGCAATAAGTGAAAAGGAGCGGGAAGCAATTGAGGGTACAAAGAGTGAAGGTGTGACACCAGAACAGAGCAGGGGACCGAGTCGGAGGACTAGTATACTAGGGAGGAGTGAGGAGCCATCGGGGTGGCAGACTGATGTGGTTGGGGTGGAGAGGGTAATCAAAGAGGAAGACCTGGAGTTGGAGAAGGAGAAGACAGCATTGAGAGCTACGTGAGTTTTGCTCCTCCAGTCTTGTGATATTCTGCATACGTTGGTATTTAGGCAGGGTGCTAATGGTCAAAAAGGGAATTACGAAATGCACTTTCGACTTTGAATACGTTGTCGAATAACACGACGAGGAGGCTGGACAATACATATTATTCTGTTCTTGAGAAACTCAGTGCTCTACAAAGTACGGTATCTTCAATGAAGGAATTGGCGGGTATGATGAGGGAGGTGCACAGCGACTTCCTAGAGGAGAGTGAGGACATTGTAGAGGAGGTAGAAGTAGCGCTTGAGGGTTTCGAAGGCTTTCAAGAACAGCAAAGCAGAATCGAGGCACTCGCAACACAAGTTAAGGCTGGCCGTGCCAAAGTTGAGGCATTAGGAACGAGAGTAGAAGCTGTAAGAAGGAAGGTGGATGGCTGGGAAAAAGTAGAAGTTGAGTGGCAGGAGAGTACACGGAAGAGACTGAAAATGCTGTGGATTGTGATTGCAGTTTGTGGAGTTATTTTCTCGGCCCTCATGGTTTTTCAATACACACCGGCAAGAACGCAAGGCCCAGGCGTTATCAAGGGGTGGGATCCAAACTTGATCGGAGGACCAGTAGAGGATGTGGAGAAACTGAAGAATGAGACGTTTAGTTTAAGGAGAAGTACGGTTGAGGCGTTTGAAAAGTTGAAGGATGTCCAGGAGACATTGGAGGACGAACCGAGACTCAGGGTCTTTGACGAATTATGAAGTCCATGAACTAGCATTTGATACCCTTGGATAGATATAATGACAAAGCAAATTGTAGGAAATAAGTATAGAGGGCCGATTAGCTATTGTGAAGGGCGGTAGTGTATATGCTGTAACGAGACGAAACCCACCAGATACGTCTAGGTTTTGGCTGCTGCCGGAGCATGTCACAAGCTACTCATTAACCAGCATAGCAGCGAACGAAACAAACGATTGTAGCAGTTAATGAATGGGGCCTAATCTATACATCTGGTACTGCATATCCATTGGATTTCATCTACTGTAGGGGAACGAAATCCCAACTAGCTTTGCACGGCATTCAGAGATGAACTACAGACATTTGATAGTACAAAGAGTGCAAACCTCGACCTCGCGCCGCCTAGTACTTCCGTGACACCCGTACTTCAAGAAATCATGCTTTATTAAATCTTGGAGATATCTGGGCAGATGCCGAGTGCCGTTCCATATATATTTTTTGGACGGAGTGAAGGAAAACTAGCAGGGTTTCCATCAAGCAGTCAGGCAGGACATCTTCGAAAAGATGAATATGAGTCTGGTAATGACATTCCACTTTAGCCATAACGAGCTATGGTTGCGTGGGCAACGTAAGCTTTTCGTATAAGCTTCTTGCTGTTTGATGGTAAAGTACGATTCAGAACAACACTAGCTAGTGCTTTGGGGAGAGCAAACTCATTCCAAGCCTCAAGGGCGAGCTCGTCGTCATCAGCCACTGCCAATTCCCCCTTGCAATCCACCTTTCCAAGCCTCAATAAATCCCCCTCGACACATCATGAACCCAAGACTCTTGGGAAAGGGCAACTGGTGAATAAGCTACCTAGAATCGAGAAAACATAATAGACTTTCTTTTAACATCAACGTCTTCAATACATCTCCTTTCTCATCATCATCGCTTGCATCGCTAGACCAGCTCGCAAACAATCCTGCGAGTTTCGAGTAAGGTTACGTAGAAGACCCCGCCAAAAGCGTCCCCAGCTTCACATTTCCTACCCGTGTCCCTGTACTAGCAGGTGGCCACCGTAAACATTGCAGGGTTTCTATTATAAGGATACTGGCATTCCCACACGTCTTACGAGGCTTACAGTGAAGTGGTAAAGAAACGAAGAAGAGAAGAAAGAATGGCACAAAATGGTGCTCTTGTTGAGGCTACCCCTCCCCCCAAGAACAAAGCAGATGGTGCTACCCTCACAGGGAAGCAGGAACATTGTATGTATTCTGCTGTCAGACCCCGTCAAGCCTCTCTAGGAGGTGTGCTTTTGTTGTTGAATAGTCGCTGAACCATTTCCCTTAGATCTGAAGCGCGAACTTATCTCCCAACAAGTCAAATACGAAATAACAGAACTGAACTCCACAACCGCACTCCAAAGATTCGGCGCACCGTTCCGATCAGACTTGGGAGAGGTCAGTCCGCTAGACTCAGACTTGCCGATTTTGAGATATATATTTGTGCATCATGTCAGAGAGTTTCCATTTCTGGATAAGGCGAAAGAGAAGGAGTTCTGGCAGGATAAACTACAAATCGTACGTCGCATTTGCTCTTTCCTAGGAATCCCCTCGCAGAGAACAGGCACTAACGCGTGGGTATAGTTCTTAGAGTCCTTTGCCAAAAAGCACATATCTTCTTCCGAGGATCGCCTCGAAGAAACCAAGCGCAGAAAGCTATCCCTGAAATGCCAAAAGTTGGTGGAATTGATGATGGTTTCTGGAATACCTACAGCGTCAGGATATGAGGAACGAATCCGATTTTCGGAGCTAGAGGTTGTAGAGTCTGGCGCCATTGAAAATGGGGTTATGAATACGTTGCCAGAGGGACATTATGTCAATGGCTGGGATGTTAATGTTGCGGGAGTGAGGGTTAAGTCTGTGAAGAGGACAGTCAGGACGCATAAACATGCCGTATGTAGTACTTCCTCTACTGAAGAATCGGGATAACAATGCTGACTGAGGCTTGTAGGAATTCATCTTGAGAGTGAAGCGGAAGGGGGAACTAGAATACTTCATTGGAAGACGGTATGGCGATTTCTCTAAGTTGCATAAAAGAATACGCGTGGAACTGCCAGGAAAAGTGTTGCCTACGATGCCGAGGAAGAATAAGCAAAATTCGACAGCTTCGAATATTATCAGCGGAATTACGGGCAAGGATGATGATGATGCGTCGTCGGTATCCTCTGTTTCTACCATGGCTACTGATATGCAGAAATTGCAAGTCAAAGACCACCGGAAATCTGCGTCGGTGTTTTCTCTTGGGAAGGCTTCACCACGATCTTCAATCGATGGAAGATCTGTCGACACAAGACCACAGACTCCCGTCACTCAACCGGAGGTAAGTTATTGAGTGAATATAACTATGAGATTTCTCCTCTCAGTCTAGGAAGATCTTCATCTAGAAAACCTAAGCAGAGCTAATATACTGTAGAACATCACCTTGTTCCGAGAGAATCAACGTATATCACTCCGAGCATTCCTGCGAACTTTGCTCAGTCAACCGCAAATCGCTCAAACCAAAGCAATGAAAGACTTTTTGAGTTTGACTCCCATACTACCATCAGATAATGACGTAGAAGATATTTTACGACGAAAGGCTATGGATGAGAAGAGAGTTGAAGAGCAGAAAGAATTTTACGAAGTTGCAAGAAAGCGGGCAGCGGAGCTTGACATATATATGGAGAAGTGAGCACTATCCCCGTTTCTAACTATCAATCCGATCTAACTATTGCAGATTCCGCCGGGAAGTAGTGGAGGCCAACGGTTTAACAAAGCTATTCGCTGAAATTAAGGAGAAAGAAACGATACAAGACCTGAGCATACAATATCAAAAGTTTGCCGAGTGGTTACGTATCGAGGTTGCTGCAACTATTTATCATCTTTTCTTAGCGGAGGATAATTCGCCAGAGCTTTTTGCACAAGCAAAGAGTATCCACTCTATGATTCCCTATACACTGGTCAAGAATGCTATTCGATTTGCCAACCCTGCTTTAGTTATGTCTAAAATACTAGACATATTCACAGCCCAGCCATTTGGTGCTAGAGTAAGTTTAAACCATCCCTTTGGTATTTCCCATTGCTCAATAGCAACTACTAAATTGTGTGTATTCTAGTCTCTCATGCAGCGAATCTTTGCTTTAGCACTAAATGACGGAATTCGCAACTTCCAGAAGTCGATTGATGCTCTAGAAGCTAAAATTGGAGATGCAGTCCTCTGCCAAAAGCTAAAGCAATTTACCGAGGGAACAGAGGAACTCAAAGCGGCTGTCAGATCGGAATCCGATAATGACCAAGTAGACATAATAGTAGCAATACTTCGCTCAGAGGATATTTACCCACCTTTAGATTCAGCACAAATAGGTAAAGTGTTTAACGCGTACGTTGCGTGGGTAAATGCTGTAGAGAATGTGGATGAGGATATGAAGCAGGGGGCCGAGCTATTTTCGTGCTTGAAGCAGCTGTTAAAGTTATACACTAGGCAGCGGGACAAGGCGATGATGTTGGGAATGATTGAGGAATCTGTCACGTACGTATTTTGCTCTCAACTCTAATAATGGGTTTCCTGTTGTACCTTGAAAGATGCTAACATCACCTTGTAGGCTTAAGCTTCTCAAGGACCTCTTTACGATCTTCTACGAACCATTAGTACGAGTCTACAAATCCGCCAACGTCTACGACAGTGTCACCGACTTCGCCGTTTTCATTGACGACATGATCCTTGTCGTCGAAAAATGTCGCGAACAAGACGTTTCCGCCGACCCCAATCAAACCGTCCAGGCCTTCATCGACCTATGCCAACGCCATGAGCACAACTTCTACAAATTCGTACATGAGGTACATACCCACGACAACGGACTTTTTACCCAACTCATGGGCTGGATAGAAGGAATCCTCGAGTTCTTAAGACATGGACCCAAGGCCGGAAAATTAGACATAAATGCCTTGTTTGCTGGCGCAGTGTCTGTAGGCCAACTCGATCAAACGAAAGCCATTGCTGAAATCGATTCGCTGATTTCTTGGCAAGAAGCACGCAAAAAGTGGCATCAAGACAAGACGCGCCAAAAGATGGCTGCACAAGGTGGTATTGACTCTGCGGGAAGCCACGATCTTCCTGGAGCAGGGGTTGCAATGGCATTTACTTCCAAGGATTTCGGGGTTGATGAGGCGGACTTAGATGACTTAGAATATGAGGATAGTGATAGTGGAGACGAGAGGGAGAGTGATGATGAATTGGATCCAATTGAAGCAGAGAGGAAGAGAAGAGCGAGGAAGCAGGACCATCTTAGGAGAAGTGCAGGGGAGCCGGGGAAACCGGAAGTCACTGAGGTTCTAAGGCTCAAGGAGAGCTTCTTGAGTATGTTGAGGATGGTGCTTGCCGAGTAAGATGAAAGCGACTGGATTGTGCATACAGGCATTCTGAGTTGGCTTTCTGAGAGTAATAGACGTTTGCGCATGTTTTTCAGCGATGGGATATGATATTAAACAAGACAGGCTTTGTGGATAGGGAAGCAATGAGGTGTGCCGAAATAAGAAGCAAGGCAGCCAAGAAACAATGATACCATACATGTTAAAATTGATTTAACTACGCATCGAGAGCTTACCGACACATATCTTGTAGTGCATCTAATGTTGAATGTCACTTTTTGTAAAACCACAATTGTGATACACATCAGGATCAAGGATGATTTGGTAAAATTGCTTAAATTCGCTGCTATTCGCCACGACTCTTCAAAATTCCAGAGAAACTCCAAAAGTAAATTTCAAAAACTCCTGCGGAAGGAATAGATTCTTCTATCCTCCTTGAAACATAAAGCAGTCTTTCTTGTTCTTCGTTAGATATCCATCCTGTGCTCGAAAGCAATTCATCATTCGTGAGTTCCACATAGCCAACTGGCTCAAGATCTACCCGGAGCAATCTAATACAGCTGCAGAAGCTGAAATCAGTACTCGGCTTCACCCTCCTCCGGATCAAAGCTGTCAGCAGCAACTTCCTCATAATCTCTCTCCAACGCCGCCAAATCCTCTCTCGCCTCACTGAACTCTCCCTCCTCCATTCCCTCGCCGACATACCAATGTACGAACGCCCGCTTGCTGTACATTAGATCAAATTTGGCATCCAATCTACCCCAAGCTTCTGCAATGGCAGTTGTATTGGACAACATAGAGACGCTGCGATCAACGGAGGCGAGAGCACCATCGTTTGGAGAAGTGGACGGTACGGACATAGGCTTCTGGTAGTTGATGCCAAGTTTGAAACCGGTGGGACACCACTCGACGAGATTGAAGCTGTTCTTGGCTTTCAAGGAAGCGACAGCTGCGTTACAATCGCGGGGCACGACGTCACCTCTATACAAAAGGGCGACAGCCATATATTTTCCATTTCTTGGATCACAGACAACCTGTGAATTGTTAGGTTTTTAATTTTTGAGATACTGGACATAGTAGGACTAAAGGAAGGGCCGGATTGTAGCTCTTACCATTTGGTTGTTAGGCTCAAAGCACTGGAGGGTCAATTCCTGGGTTTTGAAACTCTCATGGCTGCTCTTTGAGGCACTGACCACAGGTGCATAACTAATCAATGGATAGTGGATACGTGGGTATGGAACCAGGTTCGTTTGGAACTCATTCAAATCGACATTGAGAGCACCATCAAACCGCAGCGAACTCGTGATTGAACTAACAACCTGGGCAATAAGACGGTTGAGATGTTCGAACGAAGGACGTGGGATATCAAGGTTTCTTCGACAAATGTCGTAAACAGCCTCATTATCGACAAGGAAAGTACAGTCGCTGTGTTCGATGGTGGAATGGGTTGAGAGAACTGCATTGTAGGGCTCAACAACGGCCGTGGAAACTCGGGGAGCGGGATAAACTGCAAACTCGAGTTTACACTTCTTGCTGTAATCGGCAGAGAGACGTTCGAGGAGAAGGGATCCAAAACCTGAACCAGTTCCACCACCAAAGGAATGGAAGATTAGAAAACCTTGAAGGGAACTGCAGTTATCCTAATATTATATTAGTACCATCATAAGCAGTTGTGTGGGCACTTGGCCTATCGGAAAAAGTTGAGGAAAAGCCCCTACCAAAACCCGACGAATCTTCTCTAATGTACCATCTAAAATTTCCTTGCCAATAGTATAATGACCTCTAGCATAATTATTCGCGGCATCTTCTTTCCCACTTATTAAGAGTTCTGGGTGAAACAGTGATCTATAGTCACCAGTGCGGATCTCATCGATTGGTGAAGGGTCGAGGTCAATGAAGATGGATCGAGGAACGAATTTACCGTTGTTAGTTTCGGTGAACACGGTATCGAGCTCGCCGCTCTCGTGGAGGGCTTGCGCATCTGGATCTGGTTTGCCGTCACGAGTAAGGCCGTGTTCAAGAAGGTATCTTGGTGGTGTTAGTTGGTGTGATTATAGAAAGCAGGGAACAATGGGGGGCGTGACAAAGTAGTAAACCAAACCAAAACAAGTGATATAAGGGGAGGAAATACATACAGCTCCCAAGCACTATTTCCAAGCTGCGTACCAGCCTGTCCAATATGGAGGTGAAGAATCTATCATCAAGCATCTCGCATCAGTATCAATTGTCGCTGTTTACGAAAAGACGGCTTTATTTTATGAAAGTGACGCGCCTGCCCACGAACGGAGCAACTCTCCGGAAGCTTACCTCTCCTCGTGTCATTTTGATTGATAGTGCTACCTTGGCTCTTAGTATTGAGAATTAATGGATGTATTTAAATGAGGAAGTTTAGCGTCAAGAGAGCAGTTTAGCATGCAGCTCCACGAAGTTGGATTCTGTTATGTTGTAGGAATGATTTGGTGTTGATGAGGGTGGATGGTGGGGTTTCAAAAGCACACCGCCGCTTCGGTCCCACTTTTATGCCCCTGAGCGATCCTCGGCTAAGTAAGTAGATTGGATACCCTTTTGAAACTTGTATAGAGTCACGATATTGCGAACCAAATGGTGATCTAGTTTTCAATGGGTCAACTGTAAATCAATTTGAGTTTAAGCATTTTGAATGTGCTACTGTTTCCTATGGTACAATTTGATATGCGAGGAAGCCAACTATGCTGCAAGTGCAATCTTCATCAAGTAGCGCCGCCCCGAATACAAAATAGGGCGGCATCAATACGCCGGAAAAATCCACCCAAAAGCAGCCCATCAAACAGGATTCACAAAAGCTATGTTGAACTCTAATAATTGAGTTCTCCAGATCCTGCTCCTTCCACAGCATCAAGATCTTCATAGGACTTCAAGCTTCTTCCCTGAACAGCTTCGCGGGGTGCAACAGCTCCGCCGCCAGCTGCTCCATCGCCCCATCGACTACCAGCACCACCCGCACTACCACGAGAGCGTCCGCCAGGTGGACTAAGTCTGCCTGCATTATCACCCCAACGCTGTTGGGCACGGCCTTGTTGTCCCGGTCGATCATAAGGCCCCGATCGAGAGTTTGTCTGATACGGGCGGCCACCACGACGCATTGGTCCACCACCTCGATCATTGGCAGGTGAGTAGACCAATGGAGACTGGCCATTTTGACCACCAAAGAAGGGTGGAAAGCCAAACCCTCCACCCATTGCCATTTGAGGCATGCCAATGTTCTGTAAGTTGAAACCGCGGGGTGTGCCAGCGGGCATGTGTCCGTTACCAGGAGGAAAGTGGCCGTTGCTGTTAGCATCGGAGCGTGATGGAGCGATATGAGCAGGATCCATCACATAGGTGTTGACCAAGTCGAACTGTAGTTCGTTAGCTAATGTCTCGTAACATGGAAAAGAAGTTGCTACTCACATCTGTTCTTAAGGACTCCAACCACTCAGGATGACGCTTTTCAACGTGCTTCTTCCAGAAGTGCTCTTCCTTGAAAAGCTTTTGGCAATCTGGAACACGACATCTAAACTTGTGCTCATCCTCCTGTTTGACGTATTTGATAAGCTCCTTCTTTAAGGCTTCCTCTGTTGGTTCGCCACCAAGTGTTCGCACATCGATGGAATCAGGCTCAATGATTTGAAGAATCTTCTCCTCGAAAGTTCGGACCCAATTGAAAGCCCGCTGCAACTGTTGGTCTGCCTTGGTAATATTGTTGTTGCGTTGATATTTACGATCTCCGTCGAGAGACTGGCTGGTATCCTCTGAATTCTGATCTGTGCGCTTTTTACCTGGAAAAGCCTCACCCAAGGCACTGGCACGTGCAGCTTCCTTGCCTGCCGAGCCGAGAGTGTTACGGGGGCGGCGGAGATGACCACCTGGGCACTTTCGGGTTAATTCGTGAATCGAATCGCTTTCGAACACGCAGAAAAAGCAAAAGTTGAAAACACGACGCAAATATTCGACCATGAGATCCAACTGTTTCTTCTTAACAAGAAGATCCTCGTCATCAACCTCATCATCCACAGCACCCTCTTCCTCTTCCTCAATTTCTTCTCCCTCGTCCATAGCTTCGTCATCATCGTCGAGGCCTGGTGAGCGCTTCGCTTTCTTGACAACAGCAGCTGTGACAGGAGGCAGGAGACGTCCCTGTGTACGAAGCTCCTCAACACGTTCCTCAATCTTTAGAACGGCGTTGAAGTCTGAACCAAAGTCTTCTTCGTACTTCTGGAGTAGTCGCTGGGCAAGATTCAGATCCTTCTCAATTCGTTCAGGAGCGGAGAATAAATCCCACAGGGCTTTCTTGCGCGGCGCGCTGGGTGGCACATGAATACCAACATGACATGTAAAGTCACCGCGAACTTCATCTTTCACGGTCTTGCCGTTGATTGCTTCAAGTGCTTTGTCAGCCGTAGATAAAACGGCTGGTGGTGTCAATAAGCCGCCTTCCTCATCTTTAAGGTCAGGTCGCTCTTCAAACAACTTCGTATCAGGTGCAGGGTGCAACATAACCCAACCGATTCTGTGGTACCGCTTGCTGGGATTTGGATCGCTCAGACTTAACCATTTGAAGCCGCCTTCGCCCTCACCAAGGTGCTCCTTACAGAAGGCTTCCAAGTTCTCACGGTTAACTGTGGGCGATATTGTTTTGATCAGAAGCGTTGGTTGAAAGGCATTGTCATCTCGGATGTCACTTCCACGGGAGGGTACCAAATCACCAACACCGAGTACCTCGTTAGCTCCACTTGTTTCACCTTCTTCCTTTTCAATTAGACCTCCAGCTCCGTTACTTTCATTCTTTGGTATTCCTTCCAGCGAGAATTCATCAAAGGTTCCACTTTCGAGATCTTGCTCCCATTGGGCGTAGTTTCCTCTCCGAAATTCGTTGAGTTGTTGATGGATACCGTCTCTAATTTCCGGTACGTATCTCTCCCTGAACCATTGCTCTAGTTTGTGTTCTGCGACGAACATGCGTGCCATTCTAGCCTGTAGCTCTTCCTTGTATGCATCATATGCAACTTGGATTTTAGCTTTTTCTTGGTCACGCTCTTCTTGCGTCTCCGCGCCACGAAGGGGCCTGCGCATGCCACTCTTTGCATACTCGCGCTCCTCCCGTATCTTTTCATTGGTACGCCACCACTCTCCGAAATATGAGAACCCAACTTGGAAAGGTAGCTGAACAGGATCGGCCAATGGATTAACTGTGATTATGGGCTTTCCCGAGTCTTGACCGGGTATATATCGATCAATGTTAGCTGGGCCCGGGGATGGCCGGCGACGGGTATCCCGATCGCGTTCTCTAGCTCTGTCATAGTCATCTCTGGTAGATCGATTAGGCTCGTAGCGGTCAACGAGTGGTGACCGGCTCCGATCACGACTGTCGCGTGGTCGACGTCTTTCAGCTCCTATAGAAGTATGTAAGTACGTACGTGGTCAATGAATCCACTCTTCCCAAAACTGTAGGTGAGCTGTTGCAACTTGCGACAAAGAAAACGATGGCGTTTAAACGTTACAAACACTGTGCAGAGGTAGCCAGCCCCCACCCATTGAGTAGACATCGAGGACAGAGAATTAGAACAAAGAGTCGGAACGTACCAGGCGATCGGCCACGATAGAAGTCATCTCCGCGGTCTGCACCTCTCGCTCTGTAGCTTGAGGTCCCTTCTTCACGTCCACCCCAGCTTGTTCTCTCCACGGGAGACCTCGCTAGAGGTGCCTCTCTGTATCCGTCCATCCTGTTAACTTTGTGCAAGCCGGGCTCGCGTAACCACTTCTCGAACGATGAAGCTTTGTTATGGCTATAGATTAGGGCACGGTGACTATCTGGTGCAACGAGGAAGGCCCTTGTGGGAGAATGGTGTATCGTTTGACGAAGGTAGTTGCCGAGATATTTGCGAATACGATTGCCAGGTGATATGCGTTGATTGCTGGTGCCAGCTCGCTGGCTGAGGGACAACGGTTGGGAAGCTGTTCGATACCATGATTGCTGTCAGAATGAATGTTCTAATAAGATAAAAGTGTGTGCAAGTGCAATGCAAAGCTTGCCGTATCAGGGGTAAAAAGAGGAAGAATGATGCGAAAAAGCGAGGTAGAAAGTGGACGAGGCCATGATGATGGCAGAATCAGCGCCCATCAACAGTTGATCTGATACAAGAATGAATGAATGGGGCAATGCCACTGAAAATGTGCTAAGGGAATTTGGATAGAGTAGAGTACGAATAATGCTAGAAGGGTATAACGAACAATTGATGTATTCGGGCGAGAGTGAAGATTTGTTCTCCTCCAAGTTGAGGTTGGAGAGAGGATAGTTGGTGAATGGGAGCGGCGGAAGCTGTTCATGAGGCTGGGCAAGCGCACTCCTAGCGTGGGGGCCTGAGGCAGAAGTGGGTCGAGCAATGGGTGTAAGAGGTAGACAGTCTGAGGGTAAGATATCATTGGATCGTGGAGAAAGGGTGTCTATAGAGTCAGCCATCGTTAGCTGATAGATCAAGGTTTGGGCTGAAGCTCGGGATTGGCTAGATTGGGAGCGATGGGGTAGCTTAATAAGAGTCACGGCTAGTATTGATAAAGTGTACCTGAGTGCTAACTGGAACGCTGTGAATGGCCAATGTATATAGTGGACTGTTTAAAAGTGGAGAATTGGATGGCGGGGAAACGATACGCCAAGAGATACAATCAGGTCCAAAGTCACGTCTCTTTCATCCTCTCCTGATCCTTTATATCCATCTCAGGAAGTTTGCACAAATTGGACAACTTTGGTAAACAAATACCAAACAGAGAAGTAAGTCAAGGCCAGTTTCACTTCCACTATACGGCACAATCCGCTCAAGCAACAAAGTTGTTGATATGGCATGGGCAAACGACGTCATAGATGTGAGAGAGAGCTATGTTCAAGAAAGATGAACAGAAGAGAACATTGGGATACGGGACGCGATTGAGGTTTGGAAGCATCAGAAATTACGGTACAGCTCATGGCCATACGGACCTGAAGCTGCTAGCGGCAGTTTCTTGCACTTTCACTCAAATACTACCTATCAGTTTCAGCTATGTCCTCTAACAATAAACAACAGGATAGCAATCATGACGACTTTTATTCCCTCCCTCACTCTGCCAGCAGCTATTTTCGCCCACCCAGCTGCATCTATTTTATTCCCAGTAGCTTTGGGAACTGCTGTTGGATTTGCTGTTCGCCGTAAGCTACCCTTTCCATTGCCATCCTTTCCCTGGGTATCTAACATCATATTAGCAACAAACACCCAAAAGACCTACTTGGCACTTAAGCAACCACCCTTCCGCCCACCCCCACAAGTCTTTGGTCCAGCATGGACTCTACTCTACGGCCTGATGGGCTACTCAGCCTACCGTGCCTACTCCGTCGGTCTAGCCCCGACCGCTTCCATTGAACAACACCTCTTAACCAAGCAAGGCGCCACCCTCTACACCATTCAGCTTGGACTCAACTTGATCTGGATGCCTCTCTTCTTTGTTGCCAAGCGTCCAATTGAAGCTACTATTGATATTGTTGCCCTCACTGGTGTTACTGGCTATCTGACTTACATCTGGGGTCAAGTTGATGGTGTTGCTGGATGGGCTTTGGCTCCGTACTTGGCATGGTTGGGATTTGCTACCTATCTGAGCGCTGGAGTTGGATATTTGAATGACTGGGACATTGCTAGCAAGGAGGTTGATTTCCCACCTAGCAACAAGCCTAACGACACCAAATACGTCGATGAGAAGTAAATCTTCTTCCAAACGGTAGAGCGGTGTTTGGTTTTGACGTGTACTTGATGGAGTGTAATTGGAGTAAGAATCGCCGGTAGCAATATTGCTTATTTACATTTTATTTCCTTGCCTGTACTATGCAAATACAAAGTCAAGATTAAGCTCACAATCAAAGTTTACATTATATCCCGTGTGCCATCCCACATTCTCGAAAGCTACTCATAAATTTCCCCTCTAATTTCCCAACCCTACGTCACCAATCAATGAATTACTTTGCTTTTGCAATCACCATGCCCGGAGGGTAAATAAATGTCACATATCTTGGCACAGCCTTTGCAATGTCTTACACTATATCATCTACTCCTTAACCAACCTGAAAGCTTGAGCAAATATCTTCGGAAGGCGTATAACTACACATCTCTATAGCCAGATATACTGGTAGTAAAGTAGACTTACTTACAGAAGGGCGTGGAAACTGGTGACCGTTGTCGCTCCAAGCAGCACCTATCCTGTTCCTGTCGTCTGAACGCGCACAAAACTCTGGAACTTGCGTGTTATTTTCGCTCACGGATATTACAAGGGAGATGCAATACACTTAATGCAGGAAGCTGGCTATCTCAGAGCTGACAAAGGGGGGCGGCGGTTCCATGCCGTGGAGGGAAGACGCGCCTCTTAAAATGCGATTACTTTCTCAAAGATCATGTTCAAGATATTGATGAGGATCGTAGTGAGGGCACTATCTGGGTATGAACTCGTTTAGCATGATGGAACGTAGGAAATAGGGAGGTGATTTCCTGATTTAAGATATTTACAGAGCATTTTGTGTCTTATTGGGAGCGCATGGTTTTTTGCTATCCTTTTTGTATCGAAACTCCATGGAAAGCAACCCATTTCATTCTATAAAGCTCATCAGGTAGTCTTGATAACTATATATAACGCACCAATATATGAGTGTATATGAATATCTCAACCCATTTTTAGACATCACCCAGAAAATCTACTAATGAATCGTTCAATATCAATTGCCAAAGCGCCGCCATCCACTACACCCATCCCGTAATTTCTTTCCCAGCCTTCGACAACCTGATTCCTCTCTTTCGTTCCGAGGATGCTCATTCCCTCAAACCTCTCGACCAAACCTCCATGCACAAGGAACATCGCCTTCCCAGCAATCGTGACCGGCTCCCGGGGCAACTTCCCTTTACCTCCCCATCTTTTGCTCCGTAAACTGCTTACTAGCAAAGAAAGAATACTAACGGTCATAAGAGAAAGGATGGACATGGAGATATAAGTGCAAATAGTATATGCTTTTTTGGTCATAGCGGGCGAGAAAGAGATGTTGGCCAGGAAAATAGGGAGGAAATCGGACGCTATAGCTGTCAATGCAACTAAGAATAGCATCGGTTTACGAGACATTAAGGAGGGAAGAAGAGATGTGAGTGGCGAGGCGTGAACGGGCGCTAGGATAGTAGTGCGTGCTTGTGAGGGTTGAGCGAGTAGTGTGTGATAGGGGGAAAGGAGTCGGAGATCTGTACTCGCGTTAGTATCTTTATGTGTGTCGAACTTTTTGAGAGTTTGATGATCAGTGGACACCGGTAAGAGTGTGTGGTGGAGAATTGGGGAGCGTACCATGATCGATATTGCTCCAAAGTACGTTCAGAAGAACGCCAAATGTCGCCATCATAAATCTAACTCCAAAACCCATAGAGGTCATGAAATGTTCAAATCCGGTCTCGCCACTCGACCAATGGTAGTAAGTGATCAATGCCAACAACGCACCAACAAGCACAAATACAAAGAGAAAATACAATCTTTCGAGCACTGCATGCCATGTTTCGGATTTCCCGCTTGGTGTTGTGCTTTCGATAACATTATCATATTGAATAGTTGGAGTTAATTCGGCTGCGTGAACAGATTGATAATGACCTTTCTTCCCAGTCGTCTCCACAGTCGAGAACCTAGCTTCTGAATCAACATCCGTGGGTATGATACCATAACATGCTCTCCCATCAGAGCTTGTGAAAGCAGAAATTTCATAGCGTTTCCCATGTAATATCTTTGCAAGCTGCGTATTCGAGACACGACTGTCAATCTCGCGTAATTCACGGAGGGTTGGCGAACTTGCGAGTAGAGTAGCTAAACTAGCAATACTTAGTGGCTCAGCGAAGACACCAGAGCAACGACGAATGCTCAGTAGGATCAAGAGGAGAATGAGTATGGCGATGAATGCGAGGATCCCTTCGATTATGCGGGCCAAGAGAGGATAGATACCCCAAACTGCACGGCAGGGGGCGAGGTCGGGACCACATTCTCCACTGAGACTCACGAAGAGTGCTTCAGATGATAACGGGGCGAGAAGGAGGATTATTAGGCTGATAAAAGAAGAACAGAAAATGTAGAAGTGCCCCCGGTAGATGGATTTGAATGGCGTAGTTATTGTGAAGGACGTGCTGTAATCGAGAGTAAGAGAGTTTTGGGCTAAAGCTCCACCAGACCTCTGAAGTTGATAGAAAGGCTCATGTTCTCGTATTGTAGAGTCGAGAATACGGAAGGGTATCATGTATAGCAGGGCAAGAACAATGGGTAGAAATGAGACAATAATATATTCGTTTTGGGAGATTTGGTCCGCTTGTGTGGTGAAACCATTTTCAAACTCATAATACGTGCCAGTAGAGTTTACGATAGTTGCTGCCGGATGAACTGCGGCAATGGTATTTGTGATTAGATAACCGCTGATGGGGGCCCCATCAGGGGTGCTCGTCTTGGAGATTTGACTTGGTGTTTGGGTGATGGTTTGACCATTGGACACCAGGAGAATTGGAGTTGGAGTTTGGCCAGGTGCGAGAGTGGTGGTCTTTCCACCTACCACGAACACATCAGAAGTTGGAGCTACTGGATCCAGTGTTCTTGTAGTACTTTGACCATTTGCAACAACTACTTCAAGCGTAGGAAATGCTGTATGCGCAGAATCACCAAGCGATAAGTACCCAGACCCGTGTGTCGCTAGGACCGTCCATGTTGTTGTTAGTGTAGGAGCTGTGATTTCTGGGTTCGGCGATACTGGAGATATAGATGGTGACTCTGGGATATCAGGTGTTGGGGTGGGGACTATGATTGGTGGGATTGGAGAAGTCTGACACTGTGGACTTGGGTCTTCCTTTGTGCAGAGATAACCTCCTATGGGTGCAAGTGTAACATTGGGCTTTTCGGTCGATGAGGAATCTGATGGGATATCCGGGGTTGGTGAGCTCGGAATTGGGGTGGCTGTGATGTATTAGTGTAGAGAATTGAAAGTATCTGAAAGCAAAGAATAGTAATGAGATGTATAGCACGGAGTACTATTCTAAGGTTCTGCTATTTCTGGATAGGAAACACGTACTACTTTGGTCAACTGGCTCAATTACAGAATCTTGTCGTTCACTGAAGCTTCGGCCAAAGGATGTGCGCTTCAAATCAGACACGACTTCATCAATTCTCCCTCCCACCCCAGGATGTGCTGGGATGGATCGACATGCATGCTCTGTAATTCCAATGAGAAGAACTGTAAGGGCAAGGAGTCCACACAGGATTGGGACTCTGGTTGCGAATGATTTGTAAAATTTCTTCGAAGCTAAAATACATTAGATCCAGTGTATCATGTTGAACCAGATCCTTGATGATTAACTTACGCAAGCGTGAAGCTGGATGCTGGTCCATCTTACGTTTTCTACACGTAATACTGCTCAATGAACATCAAATTGATGGTACATTTTTAAACGTTCAATTCTGGGGACTTTCATGGTTATTTTCCAAAAACATCATCAATACGGCTGAGGAGTTAGTTACTTGGAATTGACCAAAGGCGCACCCAGACCAGGCGAAAATGAAGATTGGGGGAGTCTATTGATTTACGGGACCAATAACAGGCAATCGAGGCGTTGTGGACGGTTGAACTGGCGAATACGCAATACGGCAGCCAATTATCAGCGACACAAGCCTTTCGGGACATTTCAGCCTCAATGCCAAGTAGCTTATTCTCTTTCAAGACTGTTTATAGAACTTTATATTTTACTATAACGGGAACTTCCTCATAATCATCGCGCAGTGGCTTCTTGTAATCCCCTCTTGGGAATAAACAAGCGAGGAACTACCATGAAGCTATGGTGAGTAAATGGAAGATTTCAAGAAGTGTAGTGAGAGAAACAAGAAGTATACAAACAGCATTTGTATTTAGATCTCATGTAGTGGACTATGGCGAGGGTATCTTTAACGTAGTATTTGAGATTTAATCTCCTTGGATTTCGAGTGATGCAGGGCAGAGGAGATCGCTTAGTTTATCAAGTCTATCCGTGGTACTCCAAATAGTATCTGGCATCTTCCAGTCTCCCAAACTCCACCAAAACGCCATGTACAGCAAGTTCAAGACCTATGCACAAACTACCAGAGGTTGTCATAGTAATCAATTTTAAAAAAATGGCCATTCAATGCCCTTTCTTCCAGCTCACAAATGTTTTTCAAGACCGACGCGCCAGTTACTACCTCGAGGGGCAAAGCCTCCAGTTTTTGGTGAAGCCTCCACTAAATCCTGAGCGATTACGTTGTTTGAGTACTCCGAAGCCTTGGGTTTGATTAGTGCATTTTGATTTGAGGTACTACTCGTTCTTCCATTTGGTGTACGGCTGTTACTGTTGGTCGATAGGACTTCGCCTGCTTGTGGGATATTCGTCGCACTTGGAGCGATATTTCTAACCAAACGTTTAATAATTGAAGATCGCTCAGTACCAATTACTGTAATATCGTGATAAAGCGCATCGTCAGCTTCAGTCCCGACAGTTGATATGGTATTTGTTGTTAGCGCTTCAATATCCATTTTTCTGGATCTACCAACAACAGCACTTTTGGATTTTGAGGAGGCCCCTGCCCAAGGATCACCATTCGGTGACTGAAACACCTTGATGGAGTTGATTTGCCAGTATGCATTCTTGAAAGCCTGAGGGTTTCCGATAACAAACTCTTTACAAGTTTTGGCTTTGGTGCCGCAGGAGCTTGCTTTCCAAACATCATCATTCCCAGCATAGGCTCCGCAAAAATCCGTATTGATGACAATTTGATGGTTCTGGAACTGCTGGCCAATACTACAGCCACTTCCTCCGAAATGAGCTTGGGGCTGTGGCCATGACATCGGGTTCGGGGTATCGGCTTTGATGTCTTGAGGGATCGAATTGCGAGGGAAATACCATACTCGAATATCATTCTCGGTCCACTCCATCACGTAGACGCCACCATTCTCCTGATTGAGAGCTTTTCCGAATCCTCCAGAAACACGGCCAAAGCCACATCCCATACTTCCGCTTCCTGCATTACAGTCATCGGAGGATTTCGGGTCCCAGCCTAGATTTTTATTTGACGAAGAGGCAGCGGGGTTCATGTTAGTGAGATTGCAGCCAGGTCCCGTATGAAGATATGGCGCATTCCCTGCCATGTCATTCACCCCTTCAATGATATCGATCTCGCCACCGACCGGCCACGTATTATCACTTGTGACTGTCCAGAACGCCGGCCATACTCCGCATTCAGAATCAGGCATTCGGGCTACATCAGCGACAAAGAGACCGAGATTGTATTTGTTATATATCGATTGCACGCGGGTGGATCTTGGAGGGTTCGTGGTTGCATCAGATCCTAAGTAAACAGCGCCATCCTTAATACCAGCTATTCCTGAGCTATTGGCAGCCTCGAGGGTTTGGTACTCAACAAAACCTTGTGTAGGGTCGGGATCGCTAAAGAAGGAAAACTCGTCGAAAAAGTTTGATGCGTTGTAATTATGCTGTAGAATGGGATAAGGATCACTGGAATTGATGCCCGGATCGCTATCATCATCGCCCCCGTGACCACTAGCTGTGGCTAAGAAACAGGCCAAAGGCCCAAGATTCAAAATTGACCGTAGTCTTATCATATTGAGGTAAGTGGTCGGCTTTTAGTAAAGAAAATGAAATATAAATTTGCTTCGTAGCGTGTAGTGTATTAAATTGGAGATGTGCCTAAGAGACGGTAAGTTTATAGAAAAAGAAAAAAGATGAAGGATTTAAGTTTGATAAATGAGAATAGCTTGTTGTAGCTGAACAATATCTTAACAATAAATACACGTGAGAATCGAATAAGCAGTGAATGTTGTTGTGAATGCATTGTCGGTTGGCAAAATGAAGCATTGTTCTGAATAAAGGATCGTGTCAACAATAATAAAGGGATATTGAATACGTACAAGAATTGAAACCAACAACAAAAAAATGTCCCACAATAAGTAAGAAAACTCCGACTAGTCGTAGAATGTACTGTACTTAGAATATTGCGTTCAACGCTAAAGGAAAGTCGAGGTTCAAAGTGTGTCAAGATCTGTGATACATTCTGAAGTATGAAGAGAGATGGGAAACAAACTAACTTCTTGAAAGGAAACCCGAGCCTTTCAGCCATGACTTATAGGGTTTTGTATCTATCAGAGCGTCGAGAACAATTTGTTTGTCACGCGAAGCAATTCTAGACCACTACAGGTTGTGGGTACCATAGTATAACCCCTAAACAACCTGGGAACTTCTGGTCTAGAAGGCGAGTCGAGGAACGAGACCCATTGATCCTTTCCAAGTCGTTTATAGAGAACGCTTGATCGCTAACAATGAAGGGGGGTTGTTCACATTACCAGGTCCAGCTCAAACTGACTGGCTGCAGCGCTCGGAAACATCTAACATACGCTAATTTACCCGACCGCTCTCACCCATACGGTAAAGAATATGCTGGACGCGCAAAACATCTTGACACCTCAGCCTACGTGAATTAACGCTGGTGGTTATTCAGTCGTGGTGTTTGAGAACAAGAGTCTCACAGCCAGTCGTTTGGGTTTTGGGGAGTTCTCGCATATTCCTGCCCAACAGAGAATCACAAGCGAGCTCTCTCAAAGCGGCTATTTAACCGAACACAGCTCTCGAAACTTGAGCAAGTCGACTACCTATTTACTAGGTAGTATTGACTTTTGATTCGCATCATTTCATATCTGACCCAATGTTCAAGAACCATAGATCCTCAAGCTACATCTTTGAAATCTTGGACCACTAAACCTCTTATCCTCAATGATGAAAATCTGCTGCTCTACAAACCCAAAGCTATAGCTGACTTCATTCATGCCTCCCTTTTGTAGTACTCATCAATTTTTTTTATGATTCATACTGACGTATAATGTTTCGCTGTACCTGTTCGTCTTAGTCTCCTGGCTGACAACACTAAGCCCATGCCCAACCATACGTTGAATGAATAGCTTACAACTAAATGAAACAGAATATCGTCATTGGAACCATCACATCTGGATATAGAGTATGAGTCTTCTCATCTGGAACTTCGATTGCCTTGAAAATATATGTACTCGTTTGGTTTTGTTTGTTCTATACTAGCTATCTTGTGCTTGGGATATTCTACGTATATATCTCACGCATTCTATAACTAGTTTTCACATTATACTTCGGAGAGAATCATTTCCAATAGCGATGGTCAAACCAAAAGCAGTATAATGGCGGATTTGTATTAACATTCAATAGTGCTTCGATTAGAGGCACCACAAACTTAGATTCACCCCGTCTTGTCCGAGTAGGTACATGCCTGGTACGATTGACAGCCTCCTGGCTACTTGTAGTTCTGCCGCTTGATTGCCTAACCTTGAGATTTTGGTGTTGACTCCGTAGTACAAATCTTGTAGTGCCCCCTTGCTTGATTATATGTTATTGAGGTTCTAAGCGCTTCAGCGATATCCAAGACTGGTGTAAATAGTCGTTCGTCTCCGGAGGTGACCATCCAAAATCAGATGAATACTCCACTACTAATCTTTCAAGTGCTAACTGTGTTGTATAGTCTCCACAACAGGCCCAAGCCGCCGCAAGACATAGCATAACATAACCCGCGCCAATAGGTCTGTATTTTGCAGCCTCATCAGCATGTTTCAAGGTTTCCTTACAAAAACTTTGTGCATCCACATTCAGATCAATGCAGTCCCTATCAAGGATTTTCAGAATACTGTTAAATATCATACATATCGTGAGTCCAAATCCGTACATGCGCTGATAATGGTGGTTGGCCATTTCAATCGTGGCTTTAGACATAGAGTTTCTGGCCGCTGTGCCAGCAGGGTCAGGTTGTTGAAATGCAAGATAACGATCACGTAGGCCGTCCAAAAGATTGAGCAAAACTCGATACTGCTGCCTCATATCGGAAACGAGAATTGGCAAGCCAGTGCGCTCTCGCAGCGCGATTTTGCCACGGCGCATGTATTCAGGAGCTCGTGCCAGACAACGCAACATCATGCCCTCCGGACGATCAGTTCCATCCAGTTTGTTCTCCACTATGGTTTTCCATTCTTCCGGACTGAATTGAATTCTTGGGTTGATGAGCGCTTCGAATAGAACCGGTCCTCGGAAGCATAATAACAGCTTTTCTTCAAAGTCATCTTGCGGATCATAATAGCCTCTTACTCTGAGGATCTGAGCAGCTCCTTCTCCATGGTATGTTCGTGAGCCGTTCATCCCAAGGTAGGTTGAACATATCAATAAAAGGGACACTGCGCAGAGCGTCTCAGACTCACGTGCCCGTGCAGGAATGTCGAGATATTCTCTCAGAGTTTTGATAGCATGAGCATACTTTTGAAGAACTTCAATCGGAATGGAAATCTGTGACTCTCCCTTCAACCGTAGAGCAGAATGCAAGCCAACCAGAGCTGCGACTGCGGTATCTAGTGCATTGTTTCTTCCGATCCGCTTTGGTATGTCTCTGATATAATCTCCGTAGGTCCATGCAATGTGATATCTTAGATCATCTGTTTCGCTCAATTTCCCAACGAGCGCACATGTCAACTTATCACTGCTTGGCGTCAACGAAGACAATTGAGAACCTTTATTCACCTCCACAAATTTGAATCGTTGGGCACCGGGGCCGATGCAAGATATTCGAAGGCGAACACATCGTGAACAAACTGGTTTTGCTTGGTCACACTAGAGCTTACTTAAGTGCATGCAATCTACTGTAATGAATGAGAAATACCTTCTTTTTCTGCTTTCGACATGCTTCACAGCCTCTTCCAGACGGTACACCTGGCATTGTCAACTAACAGTGTATAGTAAGAAGTTTGATAGGGGAATATCTAGTAGGCTCAAGGACAGAGACTTTGGGAAGATTAAACATATATATTTGGGAAGGATTCGAAGCTTTTCTCAAAGTAAAGTTTAGAGAACCTCAGTCTGACATCACGGTGCTTATGTTCAGCCTCACTTCTAAGTTTACGCCACACTAATTTTAGGAAAAGCTAACCGCAACTTGCAGCTTTAACCATTGTCCAATTACAAGGTAGAGGCCATATCATCTCCAATGTATGCCATTTGCTGTAGAAGCGGCATTATATGGCGTGGTTGTCCTCCATTTTCGCATGATATATCAATGGTAAATCACATTGCTTTTCCGCTGCTTTTAATCATTATCGCACTTCCTACCTCACCTTTTGCCCAACATTCCTGGTGCCATCTCTTCCTATAGTGTAGCATTTGGTTATTTGACGGCTAGGATATTTGATGAAATAAAGCAGGCTATCCCTTGGAAACATGTTCCATTGTCAAACTCGCACCATGACTATACATCTCAAAATCGCAACTAAGCGTCTGATTGATATCCCAGCAGCCAATTTTCTACAGCTTGGAACCTCACCAGAAACTATCATCGAATCTGAGCGAAGCACATAACAATGAAACCTCCTTGATCGATCACAACAACCTGCTTTGAACAATTTGTTTCGAAGAAGCTATTGTATATCTAAGATCGGCAGTAGAATCAGTATCAAACCCATGTACTGCGCAGCCATCTTATGAAGGATAAAAGTTCCCTGTAACAATGCTCAGCCAATTCTCAACCTATCCTCGCATGATGGATATCCTTTTTCCCATTCCTACCAATGTCCAAACGTTGCTCTCCATCTTTACGTGAATTTCATATATAAAGTAACAAAACCGTAAACACCATTGTACTCGCCGTCAAAATCCAATACTATTCATAAATATAATGCTATATTCAGATACTGTGCGACTTGCAACAAAACCTCAATTGGCAAGATATCATTGGTTAGTAGGGTGTTAGCGTTGGTTTAGCGTTGCTAGCGATAGACTTGTATTTAATACGTTTAGGGCCATTTAGCGAGGAATGGAGCGAGGTATCTTGAGTCCACTTGCTGGTTGAATCAGAAGACTTATTGTTTGAGACAAGGCAGAAACAAGGTTGTTGTAAAATCAAATTACACACGAGTCTATCTTCCGTCTAGGAAGTAGATAGAAACAGGCTAAGTATTCCTAACGCCAAAGCACAATGCTTCTGCTTCCAAGTAATCAAGTTCTTTCATCCCACATACCACACTACTTAAGGCTCGCCAACACGATAGCATCCCAAACACCTAACCTCGCCCTCAGCACCAAGTTCTACACAACAATCTCTGCAAACTTTCCTCCTGTGGCCCATCACCCGATCCTTCTCCCACCGCCCTTCCCCGTCCTCCTGCCCACCATTATTGCCCTCGATGTCACTCCTGAAACCATCTCCTTCCCCAGAATAACTGCTCCTTCTTTCCTCTCTCCTCTCCATCGAACTCGCCAAACAATCAAAGTCTCCCTCATCGTCCAGCCTCGAGCCTTCACCAAATATAAAATCCCCCTCGCACTGCCGCATACATACAAAACACGTCCTCGCACCACAGCCCTCACAATCTGCATACCGATCCAACTGCGCTCTATCGCTCGGTCGTCGACGACAGATATGACAGGGACGCAGATCGACCTTCTTCTCCTTTACAGCTTCTCCCGCCGCCCCGTGTCGTGCTCCCTCGCGCAAGGAGCTGTGCGATGTAGCGTCGAGTTCGGAGTCATGGTAGAGCAAGGCGGACGAGACACGCGCGCGTTTTGAGGTGTAGCGGAGTGGTCTGCTGGCTATCGGGATCCAGTGCGCTTCCTTGCCCACACTCATCTCCATTGCCAAGTCACGGTTCTGTTGTGGGAAATGCACTTGTACGCTACCGCACATTTTCATCAGCCTCTCTGCTCATGGTCGGTGGGAAAGGGGCTGATATACCTGGCTCGCTGGAGTTCCTCATTGTCATCCCTCCTCCTCTTCTTGCTCTCAATCCGTCCAGGCGGAGTCTGTGCTATTGAAGGCATGTTTGCCTCTCCTGCTCTGTCGTAATCGTTGGTCGACGCCTGCCTAAGCAGCCTCTACTTGGAGCGAAGCTATCTAATGAAGCTTGAAGAGGTGGAATTGTAAAGCTTTGCGAGGTAGAGATAGTACGTTTGCCTTTCAAAGAGCAGCGTGTGACGTGGGACAGAGTCGAGATCGAAGTTTTGGTGTGAACGTACCTAAACATGGACAGTCGTCGAAGCTAACGCTCGGTTCCTGGATCGAAAGGCAACAGCGGGCTATCCCGCGCGCTAAAACTTTGTTTAGCAAGGGTAACGAGACCCCTGAATATCGGTCCTAGGCTTAGTATATGCAAAAATTGAAGATAATTCAGACTTATCACCAAGTTGAATCATAGCACCACTCGTGGTCTTTGCTTTGACTGATGAATGTTATCCAACACTGATCTAGAATCAAATTTTGAACATTACTTAATTAATCGTTATTAGTCTAAATCTAAGCTCCCTCCCTGTTACCCATGTAAAACCCCGCATTGTATGCTGCAAATCATGATGCAGATGCAAATAGATGACCACTGTTTTCTGTACGATTCCCTTCCAGCCATCTTTCTTATCCCATATAGTTCTAGTTAACTAGTAAGTGAGCCACCAGGGATAACTTTTTGAAAGTTACTCCACTGACATGCACACCCACTATTTCCTCCATCGAATCCTCCCAAGTCTGGACTGGAATCGGTTTCATTGTTAAATATCCTCCCGGCGGGATTCACGATAGTACCTCCAAAAGCTCTGTCTTCGCCCATTAACTTCCCGCTGGTTTTATTGATTGCTCGCCGCTCATCCATTTCGTAGAGATAAACCATCTTTTTGGACGGATTTCCACCGTGGCGGTCGATAGTGATGGTAGTTGGATAGGGGAATGTGCCTGGTTGGGTGAAGTTTGTTTTAGGTGATGTAATATTGCCATTCAGACGAGCTGTAGTATTCATTCTCGTCCACATCTGTACAAGGAATCGGGTTTCTGCCCAAGTAACTCGAAAGTTCGCCTCTGATTCTGTTGACCCCCCATTTTCGTCATCAGGTACTGGACTACCATCACCCTCACCCAAGGAACTAAGAGACTTCAGGAATATCGAGCGATCGAAGAATGTATAAAATCCGTAATGCTCGGTTGGAAGCCCTCGATCGTAGAGTCTGATGGGTTGCTGGGTAGGTAGCGGAATGAGATTCGCAGCAGCTGCGCTGCCGTCTTTGTCTAGGCTTGGCTTTGGAATTGCTGCGGTAATATTGGGGAAGTCATTGCCCTGGCGTTCCCAAAGAGTGCGCTTTTTAAGACCAGAATCTGTAGGTGAAAGGAGTGAGATGTAGAACGGAGTCGGTTCTCCACTTTTATTTGGCGAAACAATGCTATCCGTTGAATTACCAAGAAAAAAGGCTTCTGCATCCGAGGGAGGTGCCGGGTTAGGAGCAAATGTAACAATATTTCTGGCTTTGAGCAATATATTATTCATAAAGTGGCGAGCCGAAACAGGATTTCCAACACCGCGAGTCTGTATTTTGGACCCTCCAGTGACATTAGCAAACGTGGCATTAGCTTCGCTACTATTGTCCCACTGTATCTGGAAAACGAAGCTCGGCCGATTAGAAGTATTTGGTGACACTGATGAATGCAGCTCCTTCGGTAAATCACAGCTCCAAACTGTGGCTGGAACTATACACCCAGGATTAGCTCTGGTGTTGACTGGACTAGCTACAGTAGATAATCCAGAGAATATTGGTGGGAATCCAGTAATGTTCAACCACTGTGATGGTCCAACTACCGTGTTTGGTTTTCTGTGAAGTGTGGTGGCTAAGGTGACGACCACTATCATCATGGTCACAAACCCAATGATCAGCCCAATATAACAACGTCGCTTCTTGCGACCTTCAGGTCCACTGCGTCCATAACATCCTCGGCTAGGAATGCATCCCCGACCTCGCCACCAACCTCCGGCCTTATGTGCTATAGCATCCTCCTTCTCATTACGTCTACGCTTCGCCTCGGCTTTCTGAGCTTTACTAGAAATGGCTTCCTTTGGCGGGGGTGCAAAAAACATTGGTGCCTGTCTGGGTGGGAGTTCAGCATATTGGGAGTTTAAATTGATAGGCCGCCGGTTTGCCGGGGTGAGAGGGACCTCGGACATGGCAGGTTCAGGCACGCGTACTTCAGACATCGGAATACCACCACGGGCGGTCATAGCCTGTTGCAGCCCCGGTGAAACTGGTCCGGGAGATGATGGGTATTGAAGAGCTGGACCTGCCTGTGGCCGGGGAAACCTTGTTTGCTCTTGTTCCGGAGGAAGAATAGCTCTATATCGAGGACCGCTCGCTACCGCTGTGGGGGGAGGCGAATAAGGTGGTGGAGGTGGAGATGATACAGTGCGGATAAGTGCTGGTGCTGGTATAGCCGCTTGCGGTCTCCGGGTTGGCTGGCTAGGTAGCGGAAGGTTCTCGTTATTTAGTGGAGCCTGTATAAAGGTGTTGGTTGTTTCAAGAGTTCGAGTGCCTGGAAGTACGATGACGACTGGGTTAGAACGGTTTGTGCTTTCCACAGATCTCTTACTTATACTGCGTTCGACAGGTGAATGTGCAGTAAGCGAAGGTGTCGCCTGGCCTGCGAAGGCAGTTTCTGGTGAAACCAAGAGCATAGTTCCATTAGACGTTTGGACTTTATGTCTCTTGTCATGAATCTCTGATGAATCCGGGAACTCGGGATGCTTTGACTGATCTTCTTTAGCGGTCATGTCCCACCAAGCATCGGAATTGATTGTGGTGCTGGTTGCAGGCGTCAATGGTGAGAATTGCTTCTCCCACTTCTTTCCGCCTAACTCGCGCTCTGCCTCCTGTGCCTTTGCAGCTGCAATAGCTAAGTTTGGAATCGCAGGTGGGACTTGGTCCTCAAATACGCCTCTTGAAGCTACAGTATTTGACCTGGTTAAAAACGGTGTTGTGATGTAGTTCCACCAGCCCTTGGAACGATGTCGTGTAGCAACAGTGTTGATGCTCGCGCGTTTTAGGTCTTTTCGTTCACTCGAATTTAACTCAGAGGGTCTAGTGCGAGCTAGTATAGGACTTTCATCTTCTTCAAAAACTGTATCTGTGGAAAACGTCCGCGATCTAGATTTAACTCCTGAAGTTGGGGTTTCATCCTCCCATGTCGTTCCATCTTCCGTATCTGGGGAAAAATAACTCCTCTCCACTTCTCGCCTTTGCCTCTCATTTTCTACAACAGAAGCAGGCAATTGTGGCATGGGTGGGGCTTTCTGCGAGGTATAAATGCCCATGGCATTTTTAGGTTGTTGTGAATAGATGCTAGACGACGGCCGATGACCAGGTCCTGCACCGGGAGTATTGTCGTCTAAAGCCGACCAAATGGTACCTGCATGAGCTGGTGTAATAATTATGGTAGGGGTCTCTGGAAGACGGTTATCATAGCCTCTTGAGTAACTTAATGTATCTGATATTGCAGTTTTAGGACTTGTGGCATGTTCAGTCAACCTAGCAGAGGGGATAGATATTCCAATGACGATTGGACGGTCACAAGGTGACAGGTCCAGTTCTAATGGCTTCGGAGCCAAACCTTTGAGTTTCTTGTGACGAGCAGAGTCCTCCCCAGCCTCCTGGCCCAGGGTTAACATGTGAGATGAATCCTTTGCCTCTGATACTGCGTTTGCAGCTCGCATCATTTCCTTGTTTTTCCTTGATTTCCAAAAGCTCCCTAGGCCTTCAGTTGATTCCGGATCTAATGCTTGAAGCGCAGCTAGATCAACGAAGCGAGGCGCCTGTGCATTAGCTTTCAATTGTTGAGAGTCCCCGGATGGTTGTTTTGAATGAACTGCTGCAGATTTGGAGAAATTTGTGACGACCTTGATCCCCGCCAACGCGTTTTGTTTCCTCTGCCTCCCTTTTGACTTATCTCGTGTAGGCTTATGAACTGAGTACTTTTTCTCTATCTTTTTGGTGTTTGCCCGATTAAGATTTTTGGAGGAAGTAGGAGGTGAGGCAGGCAATTGCGTTACACCTGTTGCCGCTTTGGGCGGGACAGAGATATTTTCGTCAACTTCCCACCACTCGTCTTCTGAATCTTCTACGTCAACAATCGTATCGAATGACTTCGTCGCGTCTTTCGAAGGTGCGTGCTTAGACATCGCTGGCTGCCCGCCAGCGGGGTTTGAGCTAGACATATTTAATATGCTTGGACTTGATATAAGACAACGATGGTTGTAAAATGTAGAGGTGCTTTCAGTAAATAATAGGCTTTATGAGCAACAGATAATTGTTACGTAGTAATTCGTATTTGTGTATGGTCGTACGTGTCGTATGTGTTGTAGGTTGCGCTGGTTGTTGCTAGACTTTTGGAGGATATATGTTTGTTACTGAGAATGGAAAGAGCGTACTCAATTCCCAGATCGGAATCGAAAATATTACACGAAGGGATAGTTACTATTGTAGAGAACAAAGAATGATACTATTTTTGAGGTGGCCGAATTCGTTGGTTCTGACAATAGGAAGTTGACAATGGTTCGCTAGATCCAGAACAAAGCACAATGAGAGACCGATAGTGACAGTGAATGAAGCACGAGGGGTCCTAAGAAGCGGGTGATGTTGTAATGATCACGAAGTGAAAGGAGAAGATGACTCTTGCAAAAGAAAAGAATGAAACGCAAGACTCGTAAGTAGAGGATGATGGCCACAAAAATTCAGGTCGCGACCCAGATCATGTATCAATACCATGGTGGATCGAGCACCGCAGGGTAATGTATCGAAGAGCTTTCATTCGACAACAGTCGCCGCTGGGCGATATTGCAGCGTCTCTACCTACCTGCTTGGTTTTGTCGTTCGCTGGCTGGGTTGGACGAGGTTCCAATACGCGCCCACCAAAGTCAACTCCATCGGTCTAACTGGCTGAGGCGGATTAAGCGCTGAGTCCAATCGAGCGCAGGGCGGTTTAACAATTTGGCAAACATTGCGTAATACGGATGCATCACGGCGGAAGCAGGAGAGTCCAGGCGATCCTGAGTCTTGTGTCTTGTGTCTTCTTTGTTGTTATACTGTACTGGTCGTTACCATAGAGGTTTGATTCTGATGGAGAGGTCAAGTATAGGGTCGGCTGTCGGGTAAGGAGACGGGATACGGGATAAGGTAGTATTGAATAATTGAATAATAGTGGTTAGCGCATTGCCGCACTAACCCTATTGAACCCTCGGAATTCAGGCCAACACCCGTGGCAGCTCTCTCTATCTTTATTTTAGTGTTCAAAACCTTCTGCGAGTCAATGAAACAAACGTCCAAACCTAAAGCAACTCTGGCAGCACGTAGTTTGGACGGTACCTGCGCGAGTCAATTAGTGCCTGAACCCCTGAACCTCGTGTTCATTGTACCGTACTACTAAAGTAGATGGACTTTCAACACACCACGGATCACGCCAACCATTACGGTTTCTGAGAAGAGAATAGAAACCCCTGCAAATGCAACCGTAACATCATGAAGGGAGGGAGATGCGATCCCGAGCAAAGACGCATCTGTTTGCATTTGGCACTGTTAGTTAGGATAATGAACATACAACTAGCATAGTTGCATAGTGGCATAGTAGACAAAGCCTAAACCCGAATGCAATGAATAGATGGACAACCAGCTGTCATCCGACTACGAATATCCTCTGCCGGACAGGCACACGCAGAAGCAGCCGGCAGCTGATATCTCAACGTCGCTTCTCACTGACTACTATTTCCTTTCTTGCCAGTTCTACTTCGTATGTCGCCGTCGTCTCTTTGAATACGATTCGGAGCTTTAGTCAGCTTGTAAGCTTCCACATCTCGTACTTGGCTTCGCAGGGAATCAATGAGAGCGGTGCTTCCCCCTTATTACAGATGTCCGTGAAGCTAGTCATACAACAAAGCCGTCCAAGACCATCCGGTCCATTGTGTTTCCCAACTAAAACCGTAATTGTGAATAAGCGAAATAGCCCCTATTCCTACTTGTCAAAGCCAGCTTAAGATCAGTTGTCGTGGGTGGGCGGATCGTCAAATCTCCTCTCTGGAAATTGCACCCTCCTTCCCTCGGTTTTCAGCCAGCCCCAACCTCACAACATCACCATCTCTCTCCTGCTCTTCAAACAAACCAGAGTTATCCCTGCCACGCAACTTGACTTTTCACCACCCGCTGCTTAGCTTTCCGAGTCTGCCAGAGGCGTTCTCTTCCAACTGCACCAGGTCCCAACGGTCCCCCACTTCGCAAACCTAAAAAGAACAAGAGCTCCGCCAAGGCCGTAACCAAGATCTTCAAGAGGCTTGCGACACATTTACTACCGGAGGACCAGCGGGCTCGTTGTCTTCCACAAAACCGTTCAGGTTCCCCCTCCATCACACAGACACATCTGCCACCCGAACTATCCCTCCGGACGGGATATCAATCGATTCCGACATCACAAACGAGTGTAACGGCAGGATTTCGATAGGAAAGGCTGTGATTAAGCTCGTCAACACCACCAGCTGGTCCTGTACCTGCTGGTCTACGAGACTTCGACCTGGCTTCATTAATCCCCACATCCGTTTCTTCCTCTTCTTCACCCGTCGGCGGAGGCTTTTCAAATCATCGGCGACGCAGCTCTTCCTCTGCGCACCCCCCAGGGGCACTACAACTTCCCGGCACCTCCAGTGCTGAAGGGGACACCTCACCAATCAAACGATTATCACATAACATAGGCAGCATCCCCGAAAGCCCTATGACACTGTCGCGCAGTCCCTCCCCGCTGCCTTCAGGCGGATGGGCAAGTCCGGGTCTTAACAGTGCGTATGGTAGTGGCAGCGGGCGCTCAAGTCCGCAGAAAACATACAGAACAAATGGGAATGCGAACTCGGTCACTTGGGAGGGCGCTAAAGCGAAGTCTGAAGGCGTCAATGGCTACCCATCATTTTCCACGCAGAACAATGGCTTCTTTAATCGCCATTACAGAACTATATCGAACAGTTTGCCAAGCTATGTAGGGGGTTCAGATAAGAGTTATTCCGAGAAGGAAAAGCTAGGCCGCGGCCGGTGGAGTCCCAGGGATGGAAGTAAACTGGCAAAGTTAAGAAATGACATAGGCAGAGTCAACAGGAAAACGTGGATTCGTATTGGAGCTGTTCTGGCTATCATTTTGATGTATATTTTGTTCTACGTAACACGTAAGTTGTCAGTCTCGAACCTGGACAGTCCAGTCGCTAACAATGCGGCAGCCGCACATTATTGGTGGCGGAGAGCTAAACATCTGGGAGGAGGGAAGAAGTTTGTAGTAATATTAGCAGCAAACCAAGGAGGTGGTGTGATGGAGTGGAAAGGGCCAAGAGAGTGGGCAATTGAGCGAGATAGTGTAAGGAACAAGAGAAAATACGCGAATCGCTGGGGGTATGAGCTAGAGATTGTAGACATGAGCACAAAGAAGCGCTATGCACATGAGTGGAGAGAAAGTTGGGAGAAAGTAGATACTATTCGAAATTGTCTCCGGAAGTATCCCGATGCCGAATGGTAAGTTCTTGTGTTTGTTTGTTGACAAAAACACTAACCCGAAATCTAGGTTCTGGTGGATGGATCTCAACACCTTTATAATGGAGCCATCCTTCTCTCTTCAAAGTCACATCTTTAACAATCTCGGCAAAAACACCTACCGCGACATCAACTATTATAACCCTCTAAACATCACTCATCCATACCCAGCTTCCTACCTCGATCCTGAAGCCAGCTCCCCCATTGGGGACGGCAAAGACTCCTCAATCAACCTTGTCATACCCCAAGACTGCTCTGGCTTCAACCTCGGTTCTTTCTTTGTTCGTCGCAGCGCATGGACGGATCGTCTCCTAGACGTTTGGTGGGATCCGGTAGGTTACGAGCAGAAGCACATGGAATGGGAACATAAAGAACAAGATGCCCTCGAATTTCTATATATCAATCAACCATGGATACGACCACACACTGCATTCATTCCCCAACGCAAAATCAACAGCTTCCCCCCTGGAGCCTGCAGCGACAATGGGAATGATACCAGGATACACTATGATCAGAAAGATCATGATTTTGTGGTTAACATGGCGGGCTGCGAGTGGGGACGTGATTGCTGGGGTGAGATGTACAATTTCCGAGAGCTGAGCAATTTCCTGAACAGAAATCCTTGGGAATTGTTCAAGGAGGAGCTAGTAGCGAAGGCGTGGTTCAAAATGACAGGACAGAAGATTAGGATATGATACAACCGAAATTCTACGAGGTACGATGACCAAACATCTAGATATGACATTGTTTTTACACGAGCAAGGCACGGCACGGCACGGCATAGCAAGCTTGCGATTGGGCATTTGGGAAAGAGAGTTGGCAATCTGGTATACCGACTCCATTGTATATTTGCATATAATCAGCAAATACCCCCCCACCTATACTTTGCTTCAGCTTTGTTCTTGTTCCTCTATTCTTTTTCAGGCGTACCTTTTTTTTCATCTATTTAGATTACGACCCTGTTTTGTATGGCATTGATCCATACGTCGTCACCTTTACGCATCGGTGCATCTAGAGGGGTTTATGTAATTTATGTACTTTTAGATTTTATGAATCCATGAATGGAAAGCATATCAAATAGTTCGATCCAACATGTTGGTGCCAAAACGTGATCCTTTCTTGGAATGCTGTACATCACTCAGTTGAAATAAACTCTTCGTAAAACTGTACCAAGGCGTGTTCGCTGTTTTGCGGATTAGAAATAAATCAATGCACCGTATCATCCCCCAGTAAGTTTTTCTTCGATTCCTTTTATCTGGTGCCTGATATACTCTCCAAACTGTTCTGTTTCTTGCCGATGTAGATTCAAGATATGCATCATAACTCACACTATTCTCTTGCCCAAGTTGTGGTGGTGTCTTTGCCCAATGTAAAAGATATCGCGACAAAGAAGTTATATTGCAGATGGCGTTTATTACATAAAGTCATCTAAAGAGTTACAACTTTCATTTCTTTTCGGATGTGATTAGTCGTCTTTGGAATGTCGAAGAGTATTCAGGTCTATATATCGTATACTCATGCCACTCATCAAAACTGTCAAAAAAATTCACCAAATCCCAGTATCATTTGCCTGGCCATACTTGGAGCTCAGATAGGTACGTACCATTTATGAAGATGAGAGATCCCAATAGCAAGCACAGTTTCAGTAGCTGTAGCAAGGCTAGCTACTGCCCCGTTTCGCTCTAGAGCTCCTTTAGGATTGTAGAAAGATGTGCCTATGGCTGCCATCCAAGAAATGTTAGGCAATATCGCCATATCTCAATCAAGGTACATATTCGGCACAACGACAGATGTGTATCGCGACTTCTGCACACCGGAACATTTGGATCTGAATGTTGTGCAGGTCGGAGAAGTAGTATCTCACTGCATCAGAAGAGAAGACACAGAAGTTGTAATTATTTACTTCCATGGCTTGCTCTATCTTGTATACTGCAAGCTCTTGCCTAACGTAGGAAGGTGGCGGATAATACTCAGCTATTCTCAATTGGCTGCATGAATTGCCTTAATCGCCCAGTCGTTGACGTGTACAGTTTGTTGGACGGGCTTTCAAAGGCTTGAAAGCAATTATGTTCTCTACACTGTGTTGTACGGATTACCTTTTGCCACTTCTGGGCTTCAAAAAATTGGTTTAGTGAAGCATTGTAATGGATCATTTAAATGCTTGACTCCAGACCTTATTATTCGGCATTTAACCCATAATTTAAGTTTGTCATATATGCCTGATGTACATGGATGCCTTTGCTCTTTTTCTACCCTTTCGCTATTAATTTGCTTCTCTTTAAGGATAGTGGACCAATTGCATTCACTCGCATACTTCAATGTGTTTCCTTATACATGATTCAGCTTGATCTGCGACACATAAGTGACAGGGTGCAGTTCTTATATAAGTGCCAGATGCACCTGGAGGACGCTTAAAAGGCGCTACGGTTAAAAGGGAAGTAGTAGTTAGCCTTGCACTTTACCAGAAGGGGGTCTCTTTCTTGAAATACAAAAGATTAAATTAATATGAAGGATCAAGAACGAGGCTGCAGCTCAGCTGACTGGGGACATGAAGTATGCCTCGCAGTGAGCCCCTACATTGAACGTCAAGCCAACGATAATCGTTTTGCACTACGATTTCAGCTACCGAACACTTGAATTTCCAAAGTCATTTTGGTGAGAAATTTGAAAAGATGAGTTTCGGTTTTAGTATAGGCGATTTCCTTGCAGTTATTAAGCTTGCCAAAAACGTTCGGAAAGACTTCAGTGGTGCACCCAGGCAGTTTCATGAGATCTCTTCCGAGTACGTCATACTCCCCAATCCCTCGTTCCTGTTACTGAAAGAGTCCTTTGAACAGGGTGAGGAGCCTCGCGATTATACTTGAGGATGTCGAGATACTCCTCTCCGAGCAAGAGATCACCGAGATCCAGGGAAAGAACATCCGCAACATTGCTGACGACTGCCAGCGTGTTTTGGAGAGTGTGAAAACTACATTGAATAGCTATTCTAGCTTGGAGTCAAGAGGAACAGACACCAGGACAATAGCCAAACGAGTCTGGAAGCGGCTAACATGGGAGCCTAACGATATTCGTGATCTTCGAATTCAAATCACATCCCATGTCACACTGCTACACTCCTTTGTTGAAGGTTATACTAGAGCTAATGTAACCAAACTTGTAATACGTCAAGATCAGTTACAACATCAAGAAATTCTTGACTGGCTGACTCCAATTGATTATGCCGCTCAACAGTCAAACTTTAAACGCCAACGCCAGGCAGGAACAGGGCTGTGGCTCCTTAATTCACCAGAATATCAACAGTGGGTTATGACAAAAGGCAAAACACTTTTCTGTCCCGGACTTCCTGGTGCTGGAAAAACCATCCTGACATCTATCGTGGTGGACAGTCTGTTCGAAACTTTCCGCGGCGACAGCTCAGTTGCTATCTGCTATTTCTTTTACGACTACCGGCGTAAAGAGGAACAGAGACTCGATGATAATATGCTTAGTATTCTAAAGCAACTGGCTCAAAATCTGCCTGTCATTCATCAGGGCGTAAGGGATCTATATAACCAATGCATCGAGAAACGAACTAGACCTTCTACAGACGAAGTACGAAAAACTCTGTGCTCGGTGGCAAACTCTTATTCGAGGACTTTTGTGGTTATAGATGCCCTTGATGAATGCCAGCATGTGGATGGCTGCCGAGCAAAATTCATTTCCGAGCTGCTGAATCTTCAGACAACAGCTGAGATGAATATGATGGCAACCTCTCGCTTGATACCAGAGATTACAGAGAGATTCAGCGAGAGCATATGTATGGAAATTCGTGCCCGTCCTGAAGATATCAATATATACCTGGACGGCAGTTTGCCCTATCTTCCAGGATTCGTTTCCGACAGTCCTAGTCTTCAGAGTGAGATCAAGCAAAGCATTATAGAATGTGTTGATGGGATGTATGTGGAACATTTTATTTATACTATCAATATTAATTATATATAGGTTTTTGCTTGCACAGTTACATCTCGATTCTCTCAGAGGCAAACGTTCACCAAAAGCTATTCGAAATGCGTTAGCTAAATTAACAAAAGGGTCTGATTCTTATGATGTTGCATATCATAATGCTATGCAGCGGATACAAGGACAGCTGCCAGACCAAATAGAGCTTGCTATGCAGGTCCTATCGTGGATTACGAATGCAAAAAGACTTTGACGACAAAAGAGCTTCAACACGCGCTTGCTGTAGAATTAGATGATGAAGAATTTGACAGTGATAATCTTCCAGACATTCGAGATTTGGTTTCGAACTGCTGTGGATTGGTCACCATAGATTCGGAGAACGATGTTATACGATTAGTCCATTACACAACGCAGGAGTACTTCGAGAGAACACAGAAGACTTGGTTTCCTAATGCACAATCCGAGATCGCAAGCATTTGTACAACATACCTTTCATTCCAGCACTTTGAAAGTGGGATGTGTGCTAGCCATTCGGAATTTGAAGATCGACTCTCCTCATATCCTTTATATGACTACGCGAGCCATCATTGGGGAAGCCATGCCGCCCATGCCCCCTCAGGCACGAGCTACCAGTATGATGCTGCGTTCTTAAAGACGCAATCCAAAATAGATGCAGCATGTCAAGGATTATTAGCCAAAAAGTACTTTCCATTGGACACAGGTTATAGTCAAAGAAGTCCAAGGCAAATGACTGCACTGCATCTTGCGGCCTTTTGGGGGCTTCGTGAAATGGCAATCAGGCATCTGGATGATCGAAACCTAGATGCATCTAATAGTTATTGCCAGACACCATTGTCATTCGCTGCTAAGTATGGGCATACGGCCGTGACACAGCTGCTTCTTGAAAAGGGAGCCAATGTTGAGTCAAGAGATTGGTATGGCAGAACACCGCTATTAGAAGCCGCTAATGTTGGGCATACAGCTGTAGTACAGCTGCTTCTTGAAAAGGGAGCCAATATTGAGTCAAGAGATATGTGTAGCATAACACCGCTATCACAAGCCGCTCAGTTTGGGCATACAGCTGTAGTACAGCTGCTTCTTGAAAAGGGAGCTGATACTGAATCGTATGATCATTATGCTAGAAAATCGTTATCATATGCCGCCGAGGATGGGCACGAGGCTGTAGTACGGCTGCTTCTTGAGAATGGAGCCGATATTGAATCGTATGATGGAGAGAACACGTCAGCATTATCGTATGCCGCTCAGAATTTGCATGAGGCCGTAGTTCAGTTGCTTCTTGAAAAGGGAGCTGATATTGAATCGAAGGATGAATATGGTAAAACACCGTTATTATATACCGCTGTGGATGGGAATGAGGACGGAGCAAAGCTACTGCTTCAGAAGGGAGCCGATATTAACTCAAAAGATAAAAAGGGTAGAACACCATTATCGCATGCCGCTGAGCACGCGACAGGTATAACACAGGTGCTTCTTACAAAGCAAGCTAACGTAGAGATCGAAGATAACCTTGGACGGTCGCCTGTATTTTATGCAATTATAGGGGGCCATACTGAAGCCTTGGATCTGCTTCTTGCGCACGGTCAAACCACGATTAATTTTAATGCTTCTGACTATTACGGCACCACTGCACTATCGGTAGCTGTCCGCTTGGGTCACACTGATATGGTGAAGCGGCTCCTAACTGTTTCTAGTGCTGATAGTGGCGCTACGGACAATTTTGGCCGGACGCTATTATGGTGGGCTAGGAGGCAACGCCATGCTGATATCACTGAATGTTTACTTGAACATGCTAGATGTAAAGGCGCAAACATATCAGTGGCCAACTTACCAGAACGATCACCTGTATACTTTGGGGAAGAGAGATTACTTTGCGATATATGTTTTGCAGCACTATCATATATACATTATAGCTGCTCTTATTGTAACGAGGGAGATTTCTTCATTTGTTCCGAATGCCACGAGCTTGGTGCTCGTTGTTTAATTGAATCCCACGAGTTAAGATATGAGGAGGGCGAGTCAAGTTGACCTCAGAAAACAATAAAGAGTTTGACTTGATACTTAAACAGCCTAATTGTTTTCTTTGGTTAATTCAGCACGTAGCACGTTTAGTATCACTAGCGGGCTGTAGACAAACGACTGTAGCACAGGAACGACCAACATGATATGAAAATTATGTTCTGTATCCTTCAAAAACACAGAACATAATCCAAGAATAGATTGAAAGGTAGAATCGAGATTGTTTGAATACATATATAACTTCGGTGGAGTAGATAAGCCCGTGTCATTAGGTCAACTTATATCCCGATGACGCAAGCTTTACCTCTTTCCCTTCCTTCTTTCTTTGCCACTAGACTACTGTATAGGAGAGAAGACCCTTTACAACAAACCAACATTTCTATAAAAATCCAATGACTGTGGACTAGATTCTCAAATACTAAGCCTCTTAACTCAACTCTTAGTTCCACGTATGGACCGTCATAATCTCCACTTGCAGAACATCTGTATTGATGATCATTGCAATATATTATAAGCAATGCAACGCCACGCCATTCTGAAAGCGAGGACGTGAATCAGTAGGGTGGAGGAGGCATATCATCGATACCCGACTCAGGCCTTCTCAGTATGCCCAAATGTCTCTCAGAACCTAAACGCCAAGGAACATGCACTATTCCATTGTTGCAGCCATCGTCCTGGCATCCAGGAACATTAGAATTGGCCAAATCACGCTGATATTTGATTCCAGAATGGACTTCAACATTGACGAATGTTTCCACTGTCTGCACGAACTATTAAGATAGATCTTGAGGGGGGAAAAGAGAATTTTAGTAAGAAGATATGAATTGATGGCCTTACCTCTATGGTGGACTTTGCATCTGTTGAAAATCCTGTTATCACTACCAAAGAATATTCTTGCATAAGTGTACAGGTGGTAAAGCTTGGCGTAACGTTACCAGGAACTCTGGCATCATGTAAAAGATCTTCGCATACGTTTTTGAACTCGTTTCCACCTTCTATCAAGATGTTGAGACCGGAGAAATTGATGATCTCGTGCGATGTCGACCTTGCTATTGATTTCTGGGCAACACTTTGTACCGTTTTGACCCGTAACACAACTGCAAGAGTTCTCAGGATTTTCGATTTTCCTTCAGCTTTAAGGAATATACATAGGGGTATTGGACTTGCAACTTGCAATATGGCTGGTGATGGAATAGTTATCTCGACTTTCACAGCGCCAGACCCAACGAGGTTGAAATTTGATTCTTCTTTTGAACTGCTGCTTCTCCTGCGTGTAGGCTCGATCATTGGGGGTGGTAGTAAGGGGTCCAGCGGCAGGAATCGTAGTTCTCGCTTTACGGTAATATTTGGACTCAAACTGCTTGATCGAACTACCTTAACGCACATGACGTACCTGATTTCGGCACTCCCATTGTTTTCTTTCGATTGGAAATTGAAAGATGGCGGTAAGGTTGTTCGAAGATGTTTCGTGGTAGATTGTGTTTTCTGGCAAAGTGCGAGGACTGGGAATCTGAGCTGGAATGGAAGGATGGTGATACCCTTCGGCAAGGTGAAACCTTTGGATGATATCGCTGCATTGCAGTGAGGAAATACAGTTTGGGATATCTTAAACAGCTATTGAGTGTATCATATAAGCAAAGATTCGCAAGAGGGAAGAATGATGAAGTAAGCTAACCTTATGATTTTCAATCATATGAAGATCACTATCAAGTGGGTGGGTAGGAGGAAGAACTATGCTTGATAGCACGGTTCCTTTTAGGACGTGATGTCAGCCATCTACGCACTAAGTGATGCAAAAGGCTTTGGCCCACGCATTGTCTAACTTGCGCTTTAAATGGAAGATCTTACCCCGAAGAGAAACACTGACGTTAGTCACGGTAGTAGGCCATCTCGATGATAAAATCAGATTTCCTTGGACTAGTTCATTCGAGGTGAACACGTGAAGATCGTGACCAACATTTAGAGAAATCGACACCTTCATCTTAATAGGCAATCGTCCATCTTTTTTTTCTTTTGTCAAATGGACAACTGAACTCAAGGTGGCTGATCAGGACTATGAAATACAACAAAGGCAATTCCAAGGCTCGCACTCAACTAGCAAATCACAACGCATGGTTAAGTCACGCGGGAACATCCATTATCAAGTGGTACACACTGAGTTTCCTTCGTGGCGGCTGGCCAAGTATGGTTTCCTCCGTTTCGAGCGTACCGCAATGCCGAGCGTTACCAAGAGGCTATCACCAAGACCTGCAAGATCTCAATTGTCGTGCATTTCGAAGATGAGAAGTCCATTCTTATCAAAGCTAACTAGTGTCACTGCAACAAAGACTCTCATTCCTGCTCTCGGCTACGCCATTTTAGCGTAATTTAAGGAATGTAGTTGATGAGGTAGTGATCAGAGTTTTATAGAAAATTTATCACTTTCGAAAAATATTAGGTGAATATCGGTGATGAAAATGTCATAAGAAATACGAGGAATCTTGCGTTTGGTCAAAGATCCTCAAGGACAGCTGTAGTAGATTCAACCACATGGTGATGATTAATTGTTGCGAACTCGGGATATAATACATTCAGATCATTAGAAGCCTAGGATATTGTTTACCAAATTATATGAGCAATATTCCGAGATACTCAAAAGTAATTGTGTGCTTACACCAATTTATGTCGCCATCTTGCCGAGTTTCGCTTAGATACGCCAAACCACTGAGGCCTGAATACCAGACCAAATCGTAAATCTTGGCCACGAGCCAATAGCGCTTGGCCATGAGGTGATAACTTGGCCCACCTTGGCCTCCCTCAGGTAAACTTGGCGGTAAAAGTGACTATAGTTATAAGAGTTCCCTGGAGTCTGGAGAAATTGATATTTCCCGAAGTGGAATCGGTCCTTTTGCAATCTGAATACAGCAAGTAAACCAATTATGTCAACAGGAGACGTCAAAACTGCCAATCCGGATCAGTATGCTGCTCCCATGGAAGATGAGGAAACGCTGATGTTACAGCGCGACTGGACGAAGGAGGAGGAAGTGAAGGCGAAGCGAAAGTAAGCGAGTCTCCTATCCCCCTTTAAAATCACGTGTTAGCTAATGAAAATAATTATAGATTAGACCTGATCATCATGCCCATTCTGACTCTCGGATTCTTCTGTTTGCGTTAGTTACTAGCTCTTAAATTTTCCAAATGCGCCCAACACCTGTCTGACATATCATTGTTTAGAACTTGATCGAGGTAACATCGCCAATGCCATCACCGACAAATTCATGGAAAATGTCGGCATCAATCAGGATCAATTCAACGTTGGCCAGCAAATGCTTTCCCTGGGGATTGTGCTATTCGAGATCCCCTCCAACATGATTCTGTATCGTGTCGGGCCCGGGAAGTGGCTCACACTGCAACTCTTCCTATTCGGCGTGGTCAGTACCTTCCAGGCATTTCAGGGCAACTATTCTTCATTCATCGCGACACGCTTCCTCCTAGGGGTGACCGAGTCTGGTTTTATCCCTGGAGGCCTCTGGACTTTGTCAACTTGGTACACGCGAAAGGAAACCGCCAAGAGAGTCATGATTTTCTACTTCGGTAACCAGTTTGGACAAGCTTCTTCCAAGTTGCTTGCATATGGCATCCTTCATATGCGTGGAGTAGATGGCCGACCTGGTTGGTTTTGGCTATTCACCATCATGGGTGCCTTTACCCTGGCTAGTGGTTTAGTGTTTGGCTTCTTCCTCCCAGACTCTTTCAGGAACCCCCACAGTACCTTTTTGCCACGAGTCAATATATTTACCCAAAGAGAGCTGCATATACTTCAATCTAGAGTTACCATGGATGATCCTATGAAGGGCAAGAAGAAGAAACATATTGGGCGGAATTCCTTCAAAAAGGCTGTAAGTGTCACTCTGCATTACGAGATTTTTGTCCTATAGCTAACGTAAAACCTCTCTAGTTCTCAAACTGGAGGCTCTGGGCACATTTTGTGATTACACTTTGCAACAATGGACCACAGCGAGCGTTCGACACCTACTCCCCATCAATCGTCAGTGGGTTTGGCTTTCCCGCTCTCACCAGCAACGCCATGGCCTCAGTCGGTCTCTTCTTACAGATTCCGGTATCTTTCTCCTTCAGCTACGTCTCTGATCACTTGTAAGTCGAACTACCAACAAATGTAGCTAATCATGTATGAGCTATACTAATCGCTCCTAGTAACAAACGCGGAGAGACAGTCATCGCCGGACTGAGCATGCATCTTCTGGGCTATGTCTTCAACCGCATCTTCACGGAACTCGACAGCCGAGGAATCCGCTACTTCGGTGTTGTTTTCACCCAGACATTCGGCACATTCTCGCATCCGCTCAACATCGCATGGATGTCGTTGACTTGCGATGATTCGGAAGAGCGAGCTCTCGCCATGGCCATGTAAGCAACCCCCGCGCTCTACTCTACCATTCATTCTAACTAACTTCTCCACTATAGGGTCATCATGGGCGCCAACATCGCTGGCATCTACGGCGCGCAAATCTTCCGCGCCGACGACAAGCCTCGGTACCGTCGCGGGTTTGGAATCGACATCGCCGTCCTCGCTTTCGGTTTGCTCATCGCTACGCTGAGATATATCGATGATCGAGTGCGGCGTCGTCGAAACGCCAGAAACGTGCAGCTTCAGCATGGGTCCTCGAATGAGGATAACTCGAACGGCGATGAGAAGCTGGCGCCGGCTCGGCCAAGTGATGTTCAGCCTCAGCCGATTCTGATCGGGAGCGACTTGAGACCTGTTGTGTCAAAGACCGTTGACTGAGTTTATACTCTGGGTAGGACGCTGGTTTATTTAAGCAAAAGGATTGGAGTCGGGGAGGTCTTGGGGAAATCAAGGCGGGACGGCGTATTTTCGGGTGGTGCTTCTGGCTGTGACACAATCGTACATAGCCTCTTCCTTCTCTTTAACAGATTAGTCGAATTTCGGTTAACATACAGTAACATCTATTTGTGTATTTATCTCAGTCCCTTTTGAAAGTAAGTCTGATGGGTCAAATAATATAGAGCCATCTTCGTTTCAATAAGTTTTATTTTCGTAGTCCACCAAGTAGAAAATTGAAACTACGTGATCATTCTCAAAATGAGGGAAGTGATATTGAGGCATCATATAATTCGACGAGACTTATGTATTTATCGTATGATCAAGATGCATTTTCTCATTATAATTCCCAACTCAAAATGATAAACCCGAGCTCCTCATAATCATAATTCAATTGAGCTCATCCCCGAGGCATCGCAGACGACCTTCGTCGCGTCTCCCACCGCACCGTTTCTGAGACCGTTGTAATGCTTTCCCGCAGAACCCGTAAGGCCTCTTGCCTAAATCTCTGCCTCCTTCGTTGCTTCGGCATCCCTCGACCGGTTTCCCATTCGAGATACTCGCCAGGCAAGACATACTCACCATTTATCGATGGTGTGGGACTTGACTCTTCATGGCGTGTTGAGACGGTTCGTTCTATGGAGACTTTGGGAGGTGTTATAGCTGCGAATGGCTGGATGTCGATTTCGATATCAGAAAAGGTGTTTATGTCCTTGAGGCTGTGTGGCGTCGCAAGAAGAACCTGCGCTTGATGCTCTGAGAAACGTGTTTTGTAACGTCTTTCGGAGGGATCAATTAGGGCGTGACCAAAGGACTCTACTCTCTGAGGAAGAGAATCGTTTACTGGTTCCATGGCATTGAGAAAATGATTGGAATCTTCCACAATGACGGAAAATGCCTCGTTGAGTGGCGTACGTTGCTCGCATTCGGTTTTGGAGTTGGCTTCACATTCCTTGCTAATACTGAAGGTCTCTTGGTCTGGCTCTGGCAACTTGGACTCTGCTTTATCGGAAGCACAATCTTCTCCTACAGGTAGAACATAGTGTTTATCCGATTTGGGAAGCTCGGGAAGAGCTGTTGAAGTAGCGTCGTTTTCGTAAGTGGTAGAGGCTGGTTTCTCATTCGTAAGATCCGACTCAGACATTTTGGTAGAAGCCTCTATACTATCTTGAGAAGCGTAACGGAATTCTTCTTCATCATATGATTGTGATGGTTCAGATGCGGCGTTGGGCGTCGTCAAACCATTCTCTTCCTCCTCCTTTTCGACCTGGAAGGGCTTGTCCCTCTGCGCAGTTTCTACTCCAGAGATATGCTGTTCAGAAACAAGACTGATCAAATTTTCAAGATTTTCCGGAGGTTCAGGGGTAGCCTCAGAAGTCGGGAGGTTCTCCGCTTCCCTCTCGTAAGATTCGGTGGGTATTTTTGGTGTTCGAGGCGTGCTGTCAAATATCTCTGGAGCCTCTTCATGTCCAAATTCAAGTGGTTCGGATGTCGCTTCGCCCATCTCTAGATCTTGTAACGAGCGAGCATCTTCGTTGGTGTGTGATTTCGATTGCTTGGATTTATCGCTGATACCATCGACTGCAACAGGAGTGGTCGTCACAATTTGATGTGGCTCAGGAGATGCATCTGGAGTTAGGAGGCCTTCAAATTGGCGAGCATGCGGCTTCAAAGGGGTTATTGTTAATGACTCAGAAACATCGTGAGTTTTGTCAACATCTATCACCAGGTTGCTTTTGGAAAATGCTATCGGTTCTTCGACCGCACTTCCTCCAATCATCCCCTCAACATTGTCAATACTGCTCAATGATGCCGTGGTTTCATGACTAGAAATTTCGTCTTTCTCATCCTCACCCTCACTCTGCCCCTTCTCTTGGTCTGAAGTGAAACAGTTTAGCAATGTGGAAGTCATCTGAGGCGCTAACCCAGGAGAGGAAAATTTTGATGTTGTATCAGACCCGGAAGATGTTAGTGCAACTTCGCTTTCAGATTCGAACTTAGACATAGGGACACTTTTGGAGGAGGCTGCTGATGATTTGTCTTTTGTTGATGATGAAGCCTCGTTTCTCGGCGTTGGAGAAGCTGGAGATGGCTCTCTGTTTGATTTCTCTGATGCGAGAAGTAAATCTCCAGTCTGCAGAACGGACGTTGCGTCCAAGACTGGAAGAGACTTCTGGGTCAAGCCTTCTAGAGTCAATTCGGAGCCGACCGGTGCTGAAGTAGATGATGAGGCCATGATTGTCGACTCATGATCAACTCTATCCCGAGTGCTGAGCACCCCTATTGAGATTGGAGACTCCAAAGTTCGAGCTGATATTGGATCTTGATCAAAGTTATCCAAGCTAGACGGAAGGCTGGGAAACTTAGGTGGAAGACTGGTGGCTTCGGCTTGGTCCTCGCCGATTGTGTTGCTCACGACCAAATTCTCCAGAGATTCCGAGGATGAAGAAGACAGATCCAAAGTTGGAGATGCTCGATTCTCTGATACCGGCACTTTTGTTGGGGTTTGGAGTGGAGATTGTGTGCCCAAAATATCTTGACCCTTCGGAGGACGAGAGGACAACATAGAGTCGGGTGGCGATGGCAGTCCATAATCATGTGTTGCTACAAGTGTACTTTGGGACTTTTTGGTCTCCTTTTGCTTTTCCAATTCTGACGTACTGGAAGTCTTGTCTTTTGAATACTTGCGAACAGTGCTCGAATGTTGGCTTGTGGCTATGTGATCTTCCTCAATCTGGGAATGAGGTCTTGGTGCAACTTCATTGCCGTTGATGAATGGATCGTCAGTGTTCATAGAATGCTCAACAGCATTGCTTGCTGAAGAAAATAATTGTCGTCGTGCTTTCTCTTGTAATCGCAAGGCTCGAGCGGCCTGTCCAGATCCAAATTAGTCGACTGCCTTGCTACGGAAAGGAATACCATATCATACCACTCTCACACGCTCCTCATTTTCTAACTCAGCTGCGGCCTCTTCCTCTGCCTTTCTTGCCTTTAGCGCTTCTTTTGATTTCAATGCACGAGCTGCCCTCCTCGCTTCAGCGGCAGCGACGTAGACATCGACCTCGTTATTCCAATGCCGGCAACGTTCTGCTCGAATTTCCGGCATATTCCGGTGCCATCTCCCACACATGGTCAAGAAAGCCAGGTCGTCAAAGTTCCTGCGACATTTGGTCAAGCTTTCCGTCCTGTCCATTTTATCAAGCAGGCGCCCGGCCTCGTCGAGGTTTGCTTTGCCTGTCTTCCCACAATTCCCACATCTTTTCTTTGGTCCTTTACCTGATCCTTTATTGATTGCGACACATCTATCATCCGATTCTGGATAGATGTCGAGCATTTCACGGAAGTCCCAGAATGTCGGCATGGCCACGGCCGGCCCAGCGAAGCTGAACTTGACTCTTGATGGTGTACGGAGGAGGTATTGTTATAGCAGATAAGTGCTATACCATGTAATTTGCACAGTACTCCGAATACCGTACTCTATATACTATACTAAACCATCTATACTATACCTGTAGTAAACTCGCTAACTTGATCTCCTATAGCTCAATTGCCTTAGCAAAAAGTCGATACATCTCCTAGAATTCGTGGTGGAGTCGTTCTTTTCATACTCTTATTATATGGGAGCAAAAAGAAGAGTGGAAAGGAAGCTGAGCAGATGATGCGACATAGTTTCAAAGAACTGCGCACGGGAGAGGCGCAGTTGTCGTGTTGGAACCGGGAGAGTGGTGAGTGGTCAGTGGTAGTGGTGGTTGGGTGGTTGGTGGTAAGTTTATGCGGGGTTACATTGAAGGTTACGATTGCGTGCATTCTGGAACACGGTCAGCTTTGACCCGCTGATTGTGATTTGCAAGCTCCGGTTGAAGTCAAGGATACTATAGACTATGTAACTCAGTTTCTTATCTTAAGAACACAAAGGTGGGCACGGATCTACATATGGAAAGTTGGGAGGAGATCCGAGCTGAATTCTTACACGCTTAGCCTGATGGACATTCTAGTTTCAAACTCGCTTAGAAGATGATGGGACCTTGAAGGATGGGCTTATCAGTATGCAGTTTAGAATTTAGACTGGAATCTCTCCAGCTCAATAAGTATATCTTCCCGTATTTGGTTTGTTCCTAGTTACATTATATTATCATGTTGAAAATTATTCGCTTCTAAATCAACACATTAATGGTATGTTTAGACACTCGAGAAACAAAATGCGGTAACATTGCTTTCATAAAAGATCTTGGAAGTGGAGTAGAGATATGTACCAAGATAACCTAATATTCGATATGTAGGTTTATAACTAGGTATATGGGTGAGTTTGCTTCTCGACCCAGGTTGTCAGTTTCCTTGGACTTGACCGGACTTCATTGCCGTTAAGTCAGACCCAAATCACAGAGCGACGATGATCCAAAACTCTTGCCACCAACTCCCTTTGCCAACTCTACCAATAACACCAAAACATCCCAAAAGATTCCATCATGGGCAGGTCGCGATATATAGCCAAAAATTTACTGTCCCAAGATTTTTGCGAGGAAATTGGTGGGATCTAAACACATACTCCTCTCATCCTCTGCTCGATCTCAAATCTCCGTTTAGCTAGCTCGTCTTTAACAACCATAGCAGCCTTCAGTTCACGTTTCACGCTCTGGCGCTCGGCATAAATCTCCTCATACTCCATTTGAGCGGCTTCCCATTCCCTGGTCGTCCGTTCATATTCTGCTCTGAGACGCTCCAAATTTCCTGCTGACATTCGGTCTTGATTGTACTCAGCTACACCTGTCTTGTCCCAATTCCCCCACTGATCCCTTGCCGGAACTATGCGCACATGGTTACCAAACTCATCATGACCATTCTCAGTAGATATGTCGCCATCAGCATCACGATGGTTTTGGCCGATACTGAAATCCCGCAACTTCGTCTCGAGTTTTGGGAGTTGCGAGTGATGAGGCCGTGGTGCTTCCTGGACTGGCAAGTATGATGAATAATGTGCATAATATGAGCTTGCTTTGGCGAGAAATTCTTCTTGACTGAGGCCTTCTCGGCTCAACTGCGATAGGAACTGCCATATACGCTGAGAAATTTGGTTTCCATCATCCGAACCCATTGTATGCGAGGTTATTGAAGGCATGTCAAATATATACATAGAAGCGATTAGATTTGGCCCCTTATGGAAGACAAAAGATTAAGTGTTTAAAAATAAGTTGGAACCGAAAAGTAGGAAATCGTAATTGGACAAAGTAACATGGAAATCAAACACAAAGGAAATACATGGTGGTTTATAGGAAAAGTGGCTCACGGCTATATGAGTCAGTATGATTTAGTTCATATTGCGACTTCGGCTCGGTTCTTTGGAACCTAACGTGGAGTGACTCGGTGGTCTGGTGCATTGCCACCTGACCAAACCCGTGACTCATACCTGGCCACCACATAATATCGTGATTCTTCAACAAAATAAAGAAACCGAAAGAAACAAAGACACGAGGAGTGGTTATTTTGAGATCGTATGAGTAATTCGATATGAGGAGGGTACCGGTCTTTATTTGCAATATTGTTGAATTCTGCTCTATGGCGACTATGTGCTGTTCAAGTTTATATCGTGCATAGAGCCGATTTGTGTCACTGATGCGAGGATATGATTCCAAGATGTGTATTACTGGGAATCTTGCTCCTTTGAAAGTTGGGTTTGCATGGTCATAGAGCATGGTAATTGTTCATTTTGCTGCTACAATTTGGAGTACATCCAGATATGCTTCTCGGGCGAACTCAAGCAAACAGCTGTCAGTGACAAGTAGATTCCCTTTGTCCTTAGTTGGTGATAAGTAACTCAAATCACCAACACTCGAAAAACTTATGGCTTCTCTTGAAATCCCTTCTATACTGATGGTTGAGATATTATCGTAAATGTTTGAGGCAGATCCGAAGATGGAGGGAAGCCTAGGTACGGTGATATGATCCGGCTATTGAGCGCCTTTACGGCTACCCTTTACGGCTACAGTACGGCTGCTCTTGGTGTGGCTCGGCTCGGCTCAAATTTAATTGCCGATGCGAAAGCTTATGCATCATTGACGGTTCCAAATCCCATCCACCAACTCACCCACTCGCAGAGATATCCCTAATCTTAATCTACTCGCTAGTTACTTCAACTTATAAACCTAGTACGCCATAGGTTATACAACATGCGTACCGCGATTTGGTCTCGGGGCCAACAGCTTTCCAAAATCCGCCACCTTGCTTTCACGCCAACACCCCAAATCTTTCTTTCCCAGCGCTGGAGCTCTTCGACATCTTCAGCACCCAGCAGCTATTACGACCTGTTCCCAAAAACTCTCTCTCAAGGACCGCCCCCGGCGGGACCCTTCCCCATCAACCTCCGTGCTCTGCGATCCGAATTCCTACAACTCCAGGCAAAAGCCCACCCTGACCTCCACCAATCGTCCCAAAAGCCTCAAGCGGATGCGACATCTGCGCACATTAATGAAGCATATAAAACCCTCCAGTCGCCCCTGCTTCGTGCACAATATCTTTTAAGTCTGCGGGGTATGGATGTAGCTGAAGAGACCGCAAAGATTGAAGACCCGGAGTTTTTGATGGAAGTTATGGAGGTACGGGAGCGAATTGAGGATGTCGAAGAGGTCGAAGGGTTAGAGGAGATGGTGGAAGAAAATGAAAAGAGGCTGAGGGAGTGTGAGGAGAAGTTGGGAGAGGCGTTTGGAAAGGAAGATTGGGAAGCGGCGGGTGAACAGGCAGTGAGATTGAGATATTGGATAAATGTCAAGGATACTTTACATGAGTGGGAAGAGAAGAGTGGGAAGACATGATGGAAATGAAGAGACGTGAGTGAATCAGTCACGGGGAGCATTGGGAAACTCGAATCTCGGCTGGCTTAGAAGGGCAGCATTGCAGATATCTTATACCCACACATCTGTGGTGTGATATGCACTCGATCGATCGACAAATGGTAGCAGTATCATAGACGCCTAAGGTAAATAGAATGGTTGACGAGGTCGCCTGCCTTGTTGGACTCTGAAGCCCAAGGTACTTTCTTGAAATCACCCCACTCAATGGGTTCTTACAATAGTAGAAATGTATATATTAGAGAAGTAGATTATGTATAAATAGACATAGAAATAGGAGTAATGCGCTGGCACGTCATTGTTTCACATTTTGCAGTTTAATACTCTTACGCAAACCGCTGCGTATCAGGTAAAATATATAAACCTTATGTACCAGGTGAATGTGCTCATAATTCATTGACTCATTACTATATACAGTATTGCGTTAGATAGATTGGGAAAGTAAAGCTTCGGCCACAATCGAGGTTGCTTCAAACTAGTTCCTCTGTCGCGACTACATAACATCATAGCCATGCCTGTTTTCAATGCCTAGAGATTGAGTTCCAAATACTTCACCAGTCGTTGTTTCGGGTGCTATATGAGCTACACGAGGTCAGTTGTCCATTCGATGTCAGATTCTTTGGACTGGTGTGGGTTGATTCTAGGTTATTTAGAGGAAAGACATACCATCGTATCCAATGTTGATCGGAGATATGTCTTGTGATACCTCAAACGTTGCACCGGCTAATGGTTCCGGGCCGTACGGACTTTGATAAGTTCTTTCCGCACCTGCTTGAAAAGAAGCTACCACGGCATTAGGTAAAGAAGACAAAGCACTCGCAGCAATCTCCCTTGAATTATCAGCCACCATAACCTGGCCTGTTGGGTGCGTCGTAAACAGCTTCGACTTTTTATAAAATTTGTTGGAAATCTTATGTGGAATCCCATGTTTTTTATAAATTCTCGAAATCGAAGCCTGGCATAGCCTCTTCCCGAACTGCTCGTAAAGAATGTCTGACACGGCCTTCTGGTTCAACTCGGGACTGCGTGCAAGTAGATCGAGGATGGCATTGACCATCTGCTCTGATTCAGAAATGGGCTTGCGACCTGGCTTTTTTCTGTCATCGACTCCTGTACGTTGGTGCTTTTCTATGCGCCGCCGGATGTAACAGACGGACTGATAGGAGGTATTGAACGTTTCGGCAATGGCGTGGAGGTCTGGATAGCGATTTGAATTCCAAGCTTCCCAGATCGCCTGCTCGATTGCCGAGACAACCTCTTTCTTCAGAGTCTTTGCCATGGCCTATACTCATTGTTAGAGAACTAAACTACTTGCATGATAGTGTAAAAGCTCACTAATGCCAACGTATGCTGGTGATAGACTTAATAAGGCTGAGAGCATGAGATGAAGGAGAAAATGAATTTCACTGGCAAGGCTGGAGCCAAGTCTTCTCGCTTCCAGCCGAACGGTTGGTGGGTCAAGAAAATGACGGCGATCTGTTTCATTACATGGGATTTTGCAGACGTCAACAGACACAATGAATAACATTCGCACTCTATGATTTTATATGTCGGATACCACTAAATTCTCACATATATCTTAATTGTCTATCTAAATGTGCCATTGGGCTTAACATCCTCTCTTCGAATCTAGCAACCCCTCGTGGGCTTTGCTTACTTTCTTTACAATGGCCGCGTCAGGTAGAGGATTTGCGCTTATAGCACGCAGTCCTACTCTCCCTTACAAGTGCACCAGTTGCCAAAGTACAAGCTCATATTCTACATCAATATCGCGCCGAACTTTGTGCTTAGCCACTAGTCAAAATCCCCGAAATCTTACTCGAAGTCGTTTCCCGATCGTCCAGCTTAGGTCCAGAGCATTCCACAGCTCGCCGGCAACCTTCTCAAATCCCAAATACTCATACGGAATTGCCGCCTCCTTCAATGCGAAAGATACGCGCTACAATCCCGAGAAACACGTCTTTAGTTTTAATCCTTACAACCACATTGTGCAGCGAAGAAAGGAGAAGAAGACTCGGCCCTCAAGTGGCCAGGATGCGTTTTTCGTTAGCAGGATAGGAGGTAGTCAAGATGTAGCTTTCGGAGTTGCAGATGGAGTTGGTGGATGGGTAGATTCCGGAGTTGATCCCGCAGATTTCGCACACGGTTTTTGCGACTACATGGCCCATGCAGCTTATACCTACGATGCATCAGCAAAATCGCCCCCTTATGGTGCGAGGAGTCTGATGCAGAAGGGCTTTGAGGATATATGTCGAGATCCTACGGTGCCGGCAGGAGGCAGCACGGCATGTGTTGCAATCGCAAAGGAAGACGGCACGTTGGAAGTAGCGAATTTGGGAGATTCGGGGTATGTACAGCTGCGACTAAACGCGATACACAATTACTCGGAGCCGCAAACACATGCTTTCAACACACCGTACCAGCTCTCTGTAATTCCAGAAAAAGTCCTTGCACAAGCAGCAGCTTTTGGTGGAACACAGTTACATGACATGCCAAAAGACGCGAACGTGTCACAACACTCCCTCCGACATGGCGATGTCCTCGTCCTCGCCAGCGACGGGTGTTGGGATAACTTGTCCGCACAAGACATTTTGCGTATAGTCTCACGTCTCATGATTGGAGCCCGAGCCTGGGAACATACGGAAGACGGAATTAAAGTCTCACCTAGGTTGCATTCTCTGATTGAAGTCGACGACGGGAAGAGCGGTGCTGAGGAGATTCAGAGCTTACAGAACTTTCTGGCGGTAGGAATTACGAGTGAAGCAAAAGCAGCGAGTGTGAACCGAAAGCTAGATGGGCCATTTGCGAAGGAGGTACAAAAGTACTATCCAAATGAGCACTGGAGAGGTGGCAAAGTCGATGATATATGTGTTGTAGTAGCTGTTGTTGTGGAAGAAGGCAAAGGAGCTACAGTCACATCGAAGTTGTGAGTATGTCTTGTCAGTCAAGAAAATAATGATGCAAGCTGTGCTATTTATGATGAAGCATCTGCACGGCCTTTTGTCATAGCATATAATGGCGTTTGGGGCATATCATGCCTATAATTGACATAATTTTGTACTGTATATTAGGCGCATAAGAAGCTAGACTTGGTAAATATTTAATCGATGGCATCTGAATGAACATATCTCCATTTCCAAAGAAGCTTCAAATTTGACGTTGTATACTCTGGCATGTTGCTATTTTATGATCATCCACTGGAGGAGAAAGGTGAGCTACCTTCACAGATATGACATGAAAAGAGGCTCCAGCCAATGCAAAAAGGGCACATCATCCAATTGATCACAATATCATCATCATATTATTCCTACTTGTGCACAGATGGTTTGATGCCATCAGCGTATGCCAGCAGGGATACTTTGCACTAGTAGCGCCGGTGACTCGAGCAGCATCTATCACAACCCGCTAAGGAAATAATCCCTCGGCTAAATGCTCGCTACTGAGAGAAAAGGAGGCCACACATCTGGCAAAGTCCCACCAAATATTTTAGCCCTCTTCATTAACTAGTAAAATAATTATCTCTTCATCAATAGGCGCTTTGGCGGAGTGGTTAACGCGATAGCCTAGAAAGCTATTTCCTTCGGGAGCGCAGGTTCGAGTCCTGCAGGCGTCGTTTCATTTTCTTTTTGTTTCTTTTTGCAATTTTCACCTCACCATGGGTGGAATGGATGGGTCCTATATGCAGATGCGTTATTGTAATATTGCTATGCCCCCCATGGGTGAGGGCACTTTTCTTTTTGGATTTTCCAAATAGATGAACCTGAAAACCTGAAAACTTTCAGTCTTTTCACAGTGTGGCTGGCTGTCTGGCAAGCTATTTTGTCCGTCCAGGTCCACTTGCCCAATATCTCAATTGGTAGCCCCTGAGTAGCCGAGGGTGTGTACAATGTAAGAAAGCAGCCTTGAGTTCAAGCTCATAGTGCTAATTGACTTTGCTCAGATAAAAGTTTCAAGAAGTTATGAATTTTTTTATTTGTTTTCCTTTTTTGTATCTACTGGAATATTGATTTATAATTAACACAGTAAAGATCAATATGTAATACTTTGGCTCTCCAACGAATTTCACGATGCGATTGGACTGATGCGTTCATCAAAGAGGCTCTTCGGAAGGTGGGTGTGCCCCGCGGGGGAGAATCGTCACGCCAATCGGATGAACTTATGCCGCATTTAAACTATATATTGGAAGCTATTTCACATAACTCGCTACTCCTCAGATGTAAATAATTGCGATAATCTTCTGGTATATCTTTTGACCAGAGTAAGGAATATATCATGGCACCTATTCAATCTCTGGAATATTTCAGAGTTCCTCCTCGATGGCTATTTGTCAAGATCGTGGATGTGGATGGGAGAGTGGGATGGGGAGAGGCATCGCTTGAAGGTCATACGCAGGCAGTTGAGGGTTGTTTGGATGCCTATACGAAGAGGATTGTCGGGATTGATGCTGAGTAGGCGGGAGGCCCCTATTTCTCAAAGTTCTTGTGAGGTCGATGCTAATTGGATGATCAGCGAGATCGAACATATCTGGCAAATGATATATCGGTTTGGGTTCTATCGAGGTGGACCGGTTATGATGAGTGCGTTGTCTGGGGTAAGTGTTATTCACTCTTAGGGAATGAGTTGTAGCTAACTGTAGAAGATCGATATTGCACTGTGGGACTTGAAAGCCAGGAAATTTGGTGTGCCAATTTACCAGTTACTCGGTGGGAAAGTCAGGAATAGTCTTAAGGTGTATGCGTGGATTGGAGGTGACCGACCAGACGACGTGGAAGTTCAGGCGTAAGTTAACTCATCAACTTAAATTATTGTGGAATTGAAGAATTATAGCAAACGTCGACAAGCTCAAGGCTTCAAAGCTGTTAAGATGAACGCTACAGAAGATATAGGATGGCTAGACTCGCCCGCAGCACTACAAGCATGCGTAGATCGCTTGAGGGTCGTTAAGAGCCTCGGAATGGATGCAGGAGTTGATTTCCATGGACGAGTCCACCGGCCAATGGCAAAACAGCTCGCTCACCTTCTAGAACCTCTTCAGCCCATGTTTATTGAAGAACCACTGCTCTCAGAACATATCGAAGGTATCAAAGCGTTGTCGCAACAGACGTCAATCCCAATTGCGCTTGGCGAGAGACTTCATAGTCGGTGGGATGTCAAGCCGTTCCTTGAAGCTAGTGCGGTGGACATCTTACAACCAGACATCTGCCATGTGGGAGGCATATCTGAGATTAGACGCATCGCGAATATGTGTGAGACTTACGATGTTGCCTTAGCGCCTCATTCTCCCCTGGGACCTATTGCATTAGCAGCTTGTGTTCAAGTTGACGCTTGTACGGCAAACTTTGCTATACAGGAAATGAGTTTGGGGATTCATTACAACGCTGGAACAGAAGATTTAACCAGCTATTTGAAGAACCCCAAGGTTTGGGACGTGAAAGATGGCTATATCGATGTGATGACGGGACCGGGACTAGGGATTGAAATTGATGAGGAGTGGATTCGGAGAGCATCAAAGACAGCGGAGCCCTGGGTAAGTCCAGGATTTGTTGGGCCAGGTGGCGAGGTTAGAGAGTGGTAGAGGTCATTATAGAGAAAACGAAGATATATAGATATATATACACATAGAGAATTGTGTTCCCCACTGCTGCAAGCCTATCAATTGATAAAATGATGTTGATTATTTACCGGGCAATGCAACACACTCAATCTCTACATTTACTCCTTTGGGAAGCTCCTTCACTGCAACGCAACTTCTAGCAGGCCGATGCTTTATCCATTCTGAATACTCTACATTCATCTCACTAAAGTCGTTCATGTCTGTCAGGAAGATCTGGACCTTGACAACGCGGTCTAGGGAGGAGCCTGCTGCTTTTAGAACCGCCGATAATGCTTGAAGACAGGCTCTGGTCTTCTCCCGCATGTTACCCTCGACAAGATTTCCTTTTGAATCGGCCGGAAGTTGGCCTGAGCAATAAATTGCATGGGGTGTCTTGATCGCTTGCGACTGCTAATCTCAGTACGACGTAGACATACATTAGAACATCAGGAGGTTCCAGATTCTCTTACATATGGACCAACAGCTGGGCCAATGTTAGTGTCCACTATGAATTATACCTTGATACACATACGAGGCATGGCTTTCTGGCTCAGAATGGGCACGATATCAGACTGTCGAGGTCCACGAGTGTGGAAACTAAGCCGTTGGCTCAGCTGGCCAGTGGAAATATGCCTCGAGGCCCGTGGCACTACCCTACTGAGGCGATACATTTTAAGTGTAGGGAGAGATGATATATACTGATAGTCTTATAGTAAAGTAATCAAAGCAGGGTTTACATAATGCTCAAATTAGCTCCATCATTACCAAGAGATTAGATCTTAAGCGTACCCGCTTCAGAGTCACGTGCCATACCAACTGCCTCTTTCGACTAGACTTTGAAAATGTAAAAACCACCAGATATCTTTGAGTTATATAGCTATAAATAGCTATTAATTGGTTGCATATTGAGCTCAGTTGAAAGTGCCATGAAAATAGTTGTCGTTTGAACATATCTATCTATGTTTGTGAGCCCCCCTTTAAGTTGGTTTAGCCGCATGGAACTAGCGATTTTAACACGGGGCTGGAGAAGGACACCTTTACGCGTCCTCGCGAAATTCACTTAATCCCAGCAATAGTTCGGGACAAAACTCTACTTCTTGATCTATCATACAGCTCAATGCTCTTCTATTTCTTTATTTTAAAACACTAGGGAAACCTTAATTTGGTGTGTGTATTAATCCCCAACCCCCCAACAACTACGTTGTTGTAAATCCAACTACGTGTGTTCAAGGAGCTCCCACTGACAAAACTTGCCATACAGACACCTCTTATTTTGTTTTCAAGCTTCAAAATGTCACAGACCGGCTCCGTGCGGAAGCGGAAAGACAAAGATACAGCACCTGCCAAAGCGAAAGATCTTCTTGCAGCTGTCAATGCCCCTAGAGATCCTGAGCTCGATTCTTTACTGAAAGCCTCAAGTCCTAGGTCTGGCACAAAAACGGGTGCTGAATGGGATTTCCGAATTGCACTTTCAATAATAACATTTTTGGCATTCCTCACGAGATTTTGGGGAATAAGCCATCCTAATGAGGTGGTCTTTGACGAAGTCCATTTTGGCAAGGTACTATTCCAATTGCAAGAGTTGGGATCTAAATAACTAATTCTCTTGTCTAGTTTGCATCCTATTACCTCGAACGAACCTACTTCTTCGATGTCCACCCTCCTTTCGGAAAACTTTTATTCGCCTTGATGGGCTGGTTCGTTGGATACGATGGAAACTTCCACTTTGAAAGCATTGGCGACTCCTACATCACAAACAAGGTTCCCTACGTGGCATACCGTGCTATGCCCGCCTTTTTGGGCGCCCTAACTGTGCCAGTGGTTTTCCAGATTATGTGGGAATCCGGCTATACTCTGCCAGCATGCATACTCTCTGCAGGCTTGATCCTCTTTGATAACGCACACATTGGACAAACACGATTGATCCTACTCGATGCTACATTGGTTTTTGCCATGGCGTGCAGTCTGCTTTGCTATGTCAAATTCTACAAGCTTCGTCACGAGCCATTCGGACGCAAGTGGTGGAAGTGGCTGCTTTTGACAGGATTCGCCCTGTCCTGTGTTATCTCCACGAAATATGTTGGTCTCTTCGCATTTGTTACAATTGGTTCTGCTGTTGCGATTGATCTTTGGGGTCTTTTGGATGTCAATCGTCGCCAGGGAGCTCTCGATTTGGTCGAGTTTGGAAAGCATTTTGCTGCTCGTGCCATAGCCTTGATCGTTGTCCCATTTTTATTCTACCTCTTCTGGTTCCAAGTTCACTTTGCGATCTTGTACAGATCCGGTCCAGGAGATGACTTTATGTCCCCAGAATTCCAGGAGACTTTAAGCGACAATGCTATGACTGCAAATGCGGTCACTATCAACTACTACGACAATATCCAAATCAAGCACAAGGAGACTAGTGGATTCCTTCACAGTCACCCTGACAAATACCCTTTGAGATATGATGATGGCAGAGTATCTAGTCAAGGACAGCAGGTGACTGGATATCCATACGCGGATGCCAACAACCACTGGCAGATCCTTCCAGCGAAGAGCGACGACATCCTACTAGGTCGTGCTGTGAAGAACATGGATGTTGTGCGTTTGAGACACGTTGTGACAGACACAATGCTTCTTTCCCATGATGTTGCATCGCCATACTTCCCTACCAACCAGGAATTTACTACGGTCCCTATGACAGATGCCCTTACCACTCGTTTAAATGATACCTTATTCGAGATTAGAATCGAGAACGCGAAGGCAGGCCAAGAATTCAAGAGTCTCCAAGGTCAATTCAAGCTTGTTCACAATCCTAGCAAAGTCGCCATGTGGACACATACCTCTCCGCTTCCAGATTGGGCATACAAGCAACAGGAAATTAACGGAAACAAAAACCTCGGCCAAAGCTCCAACATTTGGTTTGTTGATTCTATCCCTTCAATTCCAGAGGGCGATAAGCGACTGATCAAGACTGAGCGAAAAGTCAAACGCGTACCTTTCCTCAAGAAATGGTTCGAGCTTCAAAGAGCAATGTTCTATCATAACAACGCTTTGACCAGCAGCCATCCATATGCAAGCGAGCCTTTCATGTGGCCATTTCTGTTAAGAGGAGTTAGTTTCTGGACTCATAACGATACAAAACAGCAAATCTATTTCCTTGGTAATCCTCTTGGTTGGTGGCTAGCCAGCAGTCTTTTGGCTGTTTATGCTGGTATCATCGCGGCCGACCAACTTTCTCTTCGTCGTGGTGTAGATGCCCTAGATATTCGTAAGCTAGACTCGCTCACCTTGATCACTAAAAATATACTAATTGCTTAGGTACTCGATCACGTCTTTATAACTCCACTGGATTTTTCTTCCTTGCATGGGCCATGCACTACCTACCATTCTACCTCATGGGCCGTCAACTTTTCCTACACCACTACTTACCCGCCCATCTTGCCTCCTCTCTTGTCACCGGTGCTCTGATCGAGTTCATCTTCAACGTAGAGCCTGTTCTTGACGACATAGATGTGAAGCCTGGCAAGAAGGGTACTGCCAACACGAGAAGCCACATCCCCGCGCGTGAGAAGATCGTTGGCCAGAATCTACTCCCCTCCTGGGCAGCAGTTGGCGTTATCCTAGCTGTTGTAATTGGAGGATGGTATTTCTTCCTCCCGTTGACATATGGATATCCTGGCCTCACGGTCCCACAAGTCAACGCTCGTAAATGGCTTGGCTACGATTTGCACTTTGCGAAATAGGTAAGACAAAATGGACGGGAAAGCATAACTCATTTGAGGGAGGAAGGTGCTTGCAGTAGCGTGATTGTGAGAAGGCCATGGAATTGGATCAGTTTGGGATTACTGGGTCGTTCTTGCGAAATTAGCGTCTGATGTCACAGAATGTACAATATACAAGCAAAAGAAGTTCTCTTGATTCACTTTATCCTTCCATGTATGCCCTTCCATGTATGTGACGTTCATTGTGTAAAACATCTTTTCAGTAAACTTTCTTTTGCGTTCTCTCTGAGAAACAGGTTAATCTTTTTTTGTCAGTTTTTTTTCCTCGTTGTACAGTGATGACTTTGGTTACACGAACTTTTTGAGGCAGAGTCATGTCAGCAGCCATCAAATATGAATGTGATGCATAATCAAGCCACACCACGAAGGCGCAGGCAACGACTTACGGGAGTATTCGAGACTGTTTGGTTATTCCGAGTAAACACATTGTTTTGGGATCACGATGATGAGGACCTGCTACATGATGCCGCGAAGGTATGAGTGAGAATAAGACGTAGTCGTTTCTTCAAAACCAGGTACTGTTACTGTACTGACCCCGAAATAGCTCGTATATACCGCAAAGTCGCCGAATAGATAATTGGCTTTCGTAAGGGGAAAATTGATGTCACGTCTTGGGAAAAGGAATTTCACGGCTTGAGAGACATCGGGTGTACTCGGTTTCCGAATCTACCCATATCTCCTCGTTTGCCAGGGAGGCTTTGCAGTCATGATCGGGTGTGAGCCGGGCCCTCTTACATTTTAGCGAGCGCGGTATTTCACGACGAGTGATCAGATCACTTGATGATAGAGAGGTCTGAGAGGGCTAAGCTAAGGCTTTCGTGCCGGCTTTCTCTCAAGCTTTCATGAAAGGTACAGCGCACTAAACAAGGTAAACGTACAAGGAGCTCTGGCGAGACTCGGTCGTATGCAATCGAGTGATCGACTGTGGTTCATGTCTGGCGCAACGCGACTGGCCAAAGAAACCATGTTTGGGAAACAGTGTGGCGGTCATGTATGAAGTACAGCCATGGGCTATGGAATGGATTGAGAAACGAGGAAAGTAAGAATATCAAAATCTGATACGTCTGCCATGTTCTGAAGATGTGTGCTTTCTGGTTTCTGAAGTTGGGCCAATTTGTTGATCTTGAATGTCGATAGCATCCATTATCATTAAGTCGCGTACCGAATATTGCTCTATTGCCAACAACTTACCTAAAAGTGAGAGAACAAGTGACCGCTACCTGTTGAAGCAGCTAAGGGCTTCAAATATAGACTATTCTCTCTGCGAATGTCGAGAGCTAGTTGATTGATTGATAGACTTGACACTGGACTCGTGGTGTTTCACATATCCATCCTCGGCAACCGCGCAAAGGTCTATATCCTGCGAAAGAAGTGCAGATACTCTCGGCCAATGGACTAACCCCCTCAGGCTGTTGGTCTGTACTGCGCCTTACTTCTTCATCTTTAATCCTGGCACTGATATTACTCTAGCAAGTGATGTGAGGTATCAGTAGATGTGCATGACCTGCTCCGATCTGTAACCATCTTAGGAATGTGCGGGTCGTCTGTCCCAAGCAATGCTATTCGCAACCAGTTGGTAACTTATGAGCCCCTGTTGGGGTTCTCTCTTCTTTCCTCAAGTGTTCTTCGACTCTTCTCGCCGAGTTGCCGAGAGGTGTGGGATGATAGAGGTTCCAGGGAGGACAATAGGGGGGTTTGTATGTTCGATATGCCGTTTTCTGATAGATCAGATAGGCAATTAGGTATTATCTGTCTCGTATAATTCAGAAAGTTGGTCGGAAGTGGTCATCCGTAACAGAGGAAGTGCTCTCGACATCAGAGATGTAACGAATCTGAGGGTTCGTCAAAAGGTACTCGATGCAAATGGTAGCTGCTTGGATGCTGGATAGTTCTAGCACACTTTAGTGTGATCAGGTAGCTGCAATTACGAAACACATGACGGCGAGTCTTTTAAGGAACCGCGAATGATTGCTCACAGACTCAATCACTTCTTAGCACTGAAAATTCTAATCTCTACTCTGTGCTAGTTTCAGGGGTACTCGCTTAACATTTCGGACCACTCTAGGCAACGAAATTACCATCTCCACGTCCCTTTGTGACGAGTACTTCGGTATCAATGTGTTATGGTATCATATCCCGACAGATCGTCCATCAAGTTTTGAGTGGTGGCCTGGAAATATTGGTCCCATTCTAGTCCCATTCCATTCCAATTGCAAGGTCAAACGGCGTCATGGCATTCAAGTGGTATGAGAGTCTGCGAACACAACCGGTTTCTAGCGATTACAATTGGTAATCATTCACGAAAAAAGATTCCCAGGCGGTAAAATAATACATTAGTATAATGAAAGATCATCAATCGCGTCTTATTGAGGCGTCTCCGATGACCACACTGCAAGGCCATCGGAACTTTTAGGGATATTGGCACAAGTCAGCGCACGCAACCTTGTGGGTTGGTAGAAACGTCAGAATTAATTTCCATTCCCAACTTGTCGTTCTGAAGCAGTTCAAAATCCCAAGTGCCTAGATATTTGTATGAGGAGAGTAGACCACTACAAAGGCTTATAGTTGTTCAATGGTTGGAATTCTAGCTAGTAACTATAGTTTTCTTTCTATATGTCGTATGAAGTTCCTGTAGCGTAGAAGAACCATCCTACCATTCGCTGTAACTATATTCCTGGATATCTTGACAAAAAGGCGGAAACTGAACATGGTATCAACGAAAGTGATTACGAGAGTAGAAAGACAGTCTTCAATGAAGCTACGTTGGTAATATTATTCTGTGGTAATCTCATATTAACATGTCGCAATACTGCTATAATGTAGGGCTGATAGTTCGGATGGCCCAACTACATTGTACCCATGTATAGGAGGACCGTCTCGCCCAATGTCAACCGACGCAATATCTTAAAATTATCGCGTAGTAACTGGGGGAGGTATGGAGGAGGCCTCCGAGTGAACAAAGATGCGATTGCAGAGAGGAGAGACGGTGGGCATGGCTTCTCCTATTGGGGACCCGGCGAGCATGCGTAAAGGTGAAGGAGTGTAGTTGCTTACCGATCGGGGGAAATTTTCAAACTTCTGACTTCCGGCATTCGACCTCCGATTGGTACCTTTGGCGTCATAAGATGGTTGACTCAACTAAATGCGAATTAAATGCTAAGGGTGGAGCGCTAATCGAATGCAAATGCAAATGAGTCGAGGAACTTTTTGGCTTCTACGGATAGAGACATCCTGCTCCACGCAATGATCCATAGGCAAACACATGATTCCATGTTAGCATTGAATAGCGGGTGGAACGACGCGTATCTGATTTCGTTTCGAGATGTACCAACAATGGATGCCTAAGCAGTGAAAATTCAAAAGTCCCTACGCTAAGCTAAGCGAACCGCAATACAATGACAAGCTAACCTTTCCTCTTTGGGTTGGCCGATGACCCGAATTGTACCGCAAAACAATACCCGGTCTGTCCAAAATATGCGTCTTTGGGCACATTGAAGCACAGTCGGAGTGTATCTATCGGGCTAGTATTTGCTAATGATTGATCTAGTTATTTTGCTGTGCTGTGCAGTGGCTGGACAGTTGGTTTGCGCAGTAGTGAGTTGGGGGTGGGTTGACGGTAGCTTAACCGGTCAGAGTCATCGCCTAATAAATGACGGTCACTATTGGAACTCGGATCTGGCAGCATTGGAACATTACCGCCGGAATAAGCTTTTGGGAGTGACCCCAAATTGACGTGTTCCTACACCAACAAGGGCTGAGGCAGCCACAAAAAGTATGCAATCCTGTCAACACGCAATTTGCGAACGGGGCGTGGCTTTGTTGGAGTCATCCCTAGGTCTTGACCGGGTCTGTAAGTGCTGCGCTATGGTCTCCGTCCTGTATGGGGTGCAAGAAACAGTTGCCTGAGGGTCATTCGGTGGTTTGTTATTGTTTGAATGGTAAGCAGGATGATATTGTACTGCGAGGCTTTGTTATATAAAGTTTGCTTCCTCCATTGCTTCATCTTCTTTTTTCCTCTCATCATCAATTCAATCTTCAATCTTTCACTACTGTGAACCAATACAAACCCAAACACATTTTCTGAAAATTTATGGCTGATTCTCAATTCATTACATCCGGTATTATTTCTTGCTCAGATCGATTCAACAGCCGTCTCGCAAGTCAATACGCCTCCAACCCGAGCTTTAACCCATCACATACCGACACGATGAATTCCACTTCTCCTCAATCTGGATACGCATCTTCCACATACTCTACCTCCACCACATACACTGAGAAACCAGTGATCATGTCATCCAACCCAAGCAAGCAGTCAAGTCAAGTGTGGAAGAAGACAAAACATTTCCTCGCTAAGGGTAAGCTACCTTTGTCACAGATTTCAGATCACTGGTCTAAAACAAATTCTAATTCGCTTCTTATAGCTGTTGAAGACAAGCGGCCAGAATACGAAAGACAACAGGCTGAGAAGAGACGAGCGGCAGGGAAGCCTGAGAAAAGACCTTCGCCGATGGAACAGTATGGTGTTGTTGGGGTTAATCCCAACTCGCTAATGTCGAGAATCTAAGGCGGGCTGATCGAGATATGGTTTATGGGCTTGGAGCTATGGGTTATAGAATGGAATTGGCAGGGTGCTTCGCGCCCGCCAGCCAGTGCAAGGCGTTCTTGGTGTTTTACTGGGGGATAAAGACTGAGATACCTCGAGGAAAGATAAGGAACAGGTTGCTATGATTCTTCATTGATTAAATATCTTTATAGTTGTTCAATTACAAGTTTTACCAACAGCATTCTTTGATACACATTTTTAAAGCCGATGCCCTCGTCAGGACTGACTGACCAACAAAGTGATCTTGATCAAAGCAAATAAAACAACACATAAGTGATAACAGTGAGATTAACATCAGAGGCTCATGCAAACGATTCACTGTGGGATGCAGGCTACGCCTCACGACTATTTGCTAGGGACAGGCTTAGCTGTTGGATATATTACCAAAATATTCTGTATCTCTTAACGCCGGATGGCTTCATGCTAAGTATCATTTGACCATCTATCGTTTTCACAAGAGCCCAGTCAATCAAGAAACAATTTGTGCAATTGGTAAATCCTCTATCGCAAACGGAAGAAAGCGGTCACTTATTGTAGTAGATTCTCTCGAGGAAAGCTGGCTCCACACTGTGAGTGTGCTCTCTTATAGTTCTTCGCTATAGGTTTTACAAATCATGCCAGGTATTGGCGGAAAACAGAAGCGACGACTTAAATGTCCTTTGCTAGACTTACAACAATAGGAGAATACCATGCTCTGTGGTAGGAATGTTGGTGTTGGTGTTGGTGTTGGTGAATTCTATTTTTGTTTGATGACCTTGCTGATGTTGGTCTCAAGAGGCGCAATGTTTTACAAATCCTCCAACCCAATATTCGTACCTTTCCAACCCCAACCCAATACAATCCAACAAGGGATGAGAGTATCCACCAAGGCGCGTCAAATCACCCTAGGATTTGGTGTATCAAAGCTTGGTTCTTACGAAGTGGAAGGGAAAACACTAATTTAGTTGCCTAAAGCTTGATTGGTTAAGCGAACTCCCCCTGATATCATCGTGTCAAAGTCAGCTTATCCAATGCACAAGACTCATCGTAATCCAAACGGCATTCGAAGCATTTTCTTGAATTGTAACAGGTGTTTTCGGAAGCAACAAATGGTCTAATGTTGATATGGTTACATTTTATTTGAGATAGGAAGAGGCAGAGTCAACAACCTTCGAACTAAGCAAGCGTTACATGTCAAGGAGCAAACTATCCAAAAAGGAAAAAAAGATAACTGCCACCCCACGGGTTACCATACCTACGTACCTACCCATCAAATAACAAATAACAGATCGAGCCTTTAATGCTCACCTAGGTGAGTGCGAAAATGAACTGTTTCTTGGGAGCAGGTACGACTTTAAAGAAACCTGTTCCAAACTCCCAATCAATTCTACACAGCGGGTAAAACATCCTGCGTCAAATCCTTTCAATAGAAGACGTATTCCACCTAAATAAATTGTAGCACCAATATGGCTACGCTAACCTCAGTGTCAAGTGGTCGAGCGCTGTCATCAGCTGATCAGAAAAAGCCCAACAAGTAAACATACCATTGCGATAGCGGCCCACGGTATGGCACCTGTATCCGCAGATGGCGATGGGGAGAAGACCTCGTCTTCGTCTTCGGAATTACTTACCGACTCAACGGGGATCATGGGTGGTGGTAGTTGTGCGATCCAATCATGGTTGATATAATCCCCGGTATGCGTAGGCATTTCTTTGGCTGCTAGGTGGACAGCTTCGCGTGCTTTCTGTGCTTTCCGTGCTTCCCGCTCTTTATTTTCCACAATGGCGGCTTCTTTCCAGCGGTACAAGATACTATTCCGGTCTTCGAGGAGATAGGAGTAGCCCGGCACTGTTGGGGGGCGGAAGGGACGAACGCTATTGCGTAGCTTTAGGTAACGCGCAGTGTAGGGCATTCTGAAGTGGGTGTGTAACAAAGCGTCAGAATGATACTAGATGAAGGGCTTGCGAATTCCACCAGAGTTAGGGATCCGAGATAACTTATCAAAAGAGAATATGGTAGGGTATATGAGCCTATATATGGTCTGTTCATCTTTGTTCATCTGTTCATGAAAGGCATGGTTGGATTTGAATTGTTACCTACTCGGTATACACTTGTCTGTTATAAAAGTAAAGCTCGGAACAAAGGAGCTGAAAGTACACAAAGAATTAAGCGTGACAATTTTATTGTTCTTTCTTTCTCTATAGCCATTCGACATTTGAGGTGTTCTTTTTCGGCAGCCATAGCAAAAATCGCACAATGCAGAATGCTTTGTTCCACAAAGAATGCCATGAACAACTGACGTTGTTGAAAAGAACGGATAATTGTACAGAAGTTTCAGGCTATAAAGTACCTGAGAGCTCATGAGATATTTCGGTCTCGGTATCAGCTCTTTTGAGGTCGAGTTTTGGGTTGTCTTTACTAGAAACTCAGGCTTGGCCGTTAGTGATCAACCAACGAGGAAAACCCAGCATAATGGTATGTATGACCCTTTTCGTGATGTTTCGTGATCAGTTGGTAAAGACATTTTGAGTAAAAGTCTTGGAAAGCCATTTCGTAGTCGCAAAAGCTAACTCCGCGACAGTGCATCGACGACCGTGATCGATTCGTGTGCGGCTGCGAAAGCGCCGCGAGACTTGTCGAATGTTCTGGACGGAAGGCTTTCTTGTGGCAAGCTGATGGTCCTCCTTACAAAGGAATCATAGACTGCGACTCTGCACGCGAGCGTTTCCACAACATCAACCACATTTGTCCCGAGTGTCGCTACCATAGCAACTATCTTGCGAGAGCAGGGCATAAATTATCCAAAAGGTTGAGAAAGTGGTCGGAAATATTGATATACGCTTGCAACCGCGAGACTACGCATCCTGTCGACACGCGTAGCTCTGTTGGTTACCACCAAACACCAGTACGACTTCCCGAGCGAGAAATTCAGCCAAGAGCTCCCAGGGCAACTACAGGATTCGGCGACGGGCGTGACATTACTTCCAATGCCTTGTTAAGTACTGACGTGAATGAGCAGGATATCGATGGGAGGTTCTCGAACCCTCGTCCTGCACCGATACCGATACCGGTAAGTTCTTCGAGTACGGGGCAACCGATGGTAAGTCGAGAAGAACAGGCGAAGAATGCCTCTACAGTACGAGATATCCAGATGCATTACCAGTATCCTAGTTCTTGTGGAGCAAAGAGAGAAGTGGTAGGTCTAGACACCTGGAAGACTTTCTATCCACCCATGGGAACTCCAGGGCTGGCCTGGTAACACAATGAGTTGACTCGACCTGGGAAGCGATGACTGCTGGCGGAACGGAAGACATTCAATGACGGTGAATAGAGCCTTGCGAATCCTCTTCCGGTTTTCTTTTCTCATGATTTATTCATACCCAGAGATACTTCAGGAAGTCCTGACTTCGTCTATAAGCAGACTTTCTTGGTAGATCTGGTCTGGTTCGGCTTATCATTCTCTTGGGGGTGATTGCGCCTAAAAGCTTTCTTTCTCTCTGTCTGTAGAAAGAACTAAGGCTTTGAGGTGGAACTACCAACTTGCTACACCCGAGTCTGCCTCATTTCCTGTCTGTAGGGTGGGCAGGCCCGGGTTTAATTACTTAGGTAGTCCAGAACGTTGTCGGCTCCTGTCTGTAGGACGGTCGTTCTGGGTGAATTTACTTCGGTGGTCCGAATTCGTTCTCTTGCTGTCTTTCAGAGCTTATATTGTAACACTAGATAAGTGTTCCAGCATCGGTTTGATATGTTTTTCATTAGAAGTGTTAGCTCCTTGCACTGTCTTTGCGACTGGGGCATGTGTGATATATTTCTGATTTGACGCGTGGTGAACATCAGCTGCATTTCCCAAAAATGTTCGGCAGGGTGATAGTGCGAGCCATTGATATAAGTTAGATTGATAATGTATTCTTATTCTACTCTCTATTCAAAATACTCCTCAACTCCTCAACCCAATATGGCAATGCTAAAGTATCAATTCATTATTTCTCTCTTCTTGCGCTCGACTATGTCAAAGTTCTTAGGAACTGCATTCGCCGTTCGTAGCCATTCACCATTGAATGCATTTATAAGCCAATTATTTAGTTCTATAGCAAAGTTAGAAATATGTTGGCACGGACGATATTGTAACGACTTACTATCATAAACGATCCTGTTGGCATTGTGAAAATAAATGCCATGGTCGCTGTCTGGGAAGAAATGAACATCATAGTTCTCTACTCCCGCTAGGTCGAGTTTATCCAGTAGCGTCAGAGTGCTCTGCATGTGCACATTATCATCCGCAACACCGTGCATTATTAAAAACCGGACATTCTGGCTCAAGGCCGTCATATCTGAAATACTAGTATTGTCGTATCCGCCTGGGTTTTCCTGGGGAGTGTGCATATATCGCTCAGTGTAGATGGAGTCATAGAATCTCCAATCTGTCACAGGAGCTACAGCCATTCCATAGTGGAATGTTTGTCCAGCATCTTGTTCCAGTGTTTTCAGGGTCATAAAGCCCCCGTAGGACCAGCCCCATATTGCAAGTCTTTCTGCATCAACGTACTTCTTCTGGGCCCATATTTTGGCAGTCTCGATCTGATCTCGCGCCTCGTAATAGCCAATGTTGTCGCGTATTATCGTTCGAGCCTTCCGGCCAATGAAGCCAGTGCCACGGCCGTCAACTGTCACGACAATATACCCAAGGTTTGCGGCAACGTAAGATTGGAAGTCAACGGTGAACTCTTTGTTCACTGTTTGTGACATTGGGCCGCCGTATAGGTAGAACAGAACTGGGTACTTCTTCTTCTCATTAAAATGCGGTGGTCGACGCTCCACAACGTTGAGCTCGAAGCCATCGACCGTTACCGTTGAAAAGATTTTGATTGGGAGTTCGTATTTTTTCGCCATGTCTGCCAATTCGCTGTTCTGTTCGATGAGATCCTCATACTTTTCAACGTTACTGGGTGTGCTGATCACCTTCTGCCATGGGATATTGGGGCCATCGTAGCTCACAAGAGCATAAGCCGCACCGCTTGAAAAAGATACATCATAATAGCCGTCTTTGGTGGTATCTGTAAGAGGCTGAAGGTCGGTACCGTCAAGCTTAACACTATATGTATGACGTTGAAGCGAAGATTCCTTTGTAGCCACAAAATAAACCAAGTTTTTCTTCAAATCAACAGCTGATGGTGCATTGACCACTTCCCAGTTGCCTGATGTAAGCATGATTGGCTTCGGGTTATCCAATGGAGTAAAGTAGCCAAGGTGTAGATAATTGTCCCTAATGACAGTATCAATATAGCCATCCAGAGGTCGGCCATTGGCAGGATCAGCAGGTATGTATCGAGTGTTTTCGGAGATCTCAATCCATCCTCCATCAAGGCCCTGGACATCAGTATTTCGAACTTGTTTACCAGTTCGGGACTCGACATCCACCAAGACGACTCGTAAGATATCGCTAACTCTGTTTGTTTCACGAATGATAGCTTTGCCAGTTGAGCCGGCCCAGACAACCTCGGTGATAAGTAAGTCTTCGGGCTTAAAACTGTCGGCCACTTTGACTTCGAAAGAATCGCCCTTCGCAACATCATAGAAGAGCAGGTCAACTGTAGGATTTGGCGCGCCAGCTTTAGGATATTTGATCCTTTTCTCCTCGGGGTAGTTTTCGTGGCCAGGGAGAGGTTGGACCCCACTGGGTCGGGAGACAAAGTACTCTAACGGATATTCCGGTACTTGGGTCTCGTTGGTGCGCAGGAATGCAACGTATTTGCCATCATCCGCCCACCAAGTAGCAGAGTTACCCTGAAATACCTCCTCCTCATAGACCCAATCGGGAATGCCATAGAAATATTCCGATCCACCATCCCTTGTGATCTGAATGATGTCGGGAGACGCGAGTTTCCGAAGAAATAAGTTGTTATCTCGCGTGAATACGATCGCATCGCTTTTTGGGCTCCAGGTTGCTAGCTGTACGAGACCGTCCTTATTCGCTGGATCTAGGGGTTCCACAGTTTGAGTTTCAACGTCGAGGATCCAGTAGCGGGCATAAAACGAATGCCTCCAATTTGATACAACATTGGTTGCCAACAGGACTTTTTTCAGGTCCTTACTAGGAAAGAATTTCCTAGGCGACAGTGTCTGGTCTCCGAATTTGAGATAGCTTGACTTCACTAAAGTCTTCGTCTCTTGTACACCAACCGCGTTGGGATCTTTGCCTCTTATGTCTTCTACGATCAGATAATCTTTGCCTGCCACATTTTGCTCCAGCAGCAACCCATCCTCACCGTTTGCGCCCTCGATCCAACTAATACTTTTGTGCTGCCCTCGCCATTGACCACTCATGACCTGATCCAGAGTGATTTGCTTGCCATTTCCCCGAATAGTTGTCGCTTCAGGATCATGTGGAGTTTTCGAAGGATGCCGATATGTCTGACGGCCTAGAAATACTACCAATGCCAAAACCCATGCGCCGATAAAGACACTTCCTGTAATCCACATCAATCGTCGGAACTTCCTGTCAACCTCCTTGCCAGCATTGCCTCCAGGGCTGTTTAAGAACGGGCCATTCTCCAGATCTTCATCTTCGTCCTTTTCCTCATCATCGTGAGCTCTACTTGTGTTCTCGTTGTCGGCATATGGTAAGGAAGGCCCTCGGGCAGGATATTTTGGTGCACCCTTCTCATTCCCATTCACTTCCTCCGAAGCGTCAACCCGTTCTCCAATTCGCTCAAATATCAAGCTTGTAGTCGATCCAGAGGAACTAGATTCGCCTGACTTTCTTCTGCTCCCTTCCCCAAGTGGCAGAAGCTGCTCGCCTTCCTGGCTGTGCCTCGCCATAGTCCCAATGTGCCTCTTAGACAATTCGAATGGGCAGCGTAGATTGTTCAAATAGACTTGATAATTACTATTTCATTGTCGCATAGGTAATGGTACCGTCGAGGACAATTAGATTACGAGAGTATAGTGAGTTTTGTCCTTTTGGATGCTCTTCCGGGTAATGTAGGACAAAGAGTGAGAGTTCCATCGAGGCTTACATTCGTCGGCCTCGTCCCAATTGGGCTTAGCCACATTGCTGCAAGGCTGAAAATAGCATCTGCCAAGATATCTCCACAACCTACTCTTCCTCCACCTGGAGATACCCTGTATTTCATGTAAGGCCAACATTATAGATAGGAAAGGCGCTTCATCTCAGAGATAAAAAATCTTTCCAACTATGAACGACTTGCCTATAAGGATACTATGTCCTTAGAAGGCTTCACAAAGGATGCAGTATTTCTTGGTTTGCAAAATATTTGAGTTTTTAGCGGATGGAGTTGACGAAAGACATATGTCTCTCTAAGAAAACGAAGTCGAAGTAGCTTTCATTTCAGTATCTAGAAGTTTCTAGCCATACCTGTACGAATTTGTTCCTTGGATGGTTGAAAAAGTTCCTGATTTAACTCTAAAGGATGTGGCGTTGTAGCTCTACAAGTCGTAGCTAAAAAAGTAAGAAAAAGGGAGGACCCGACTACTGAGACCATATAATAGCCGCGATTAGCTATCGTAAGATTTCTACTTGGTTGTAACAAGTTTTCAAAAGCCGCAAATATTGCAATTTTCTTTTCCAAGCTTTCTGGGTTCAGGAGATTACATATCATTCTAACTCTACTTATAATGCGAGAGATAGCCGTAGGTTATTATAAAAGCTATAAAGTAAAGTATCTTAGCTCTTTGGCAGAGGAGGAGAGTGTTAATCGAATTTCCCAGTGACATTGGTCCAAAATCAGAGACATAAGGCTATTTGAAGATGCTAACCTCCCTAGAATGTAGAGTTCGCAACTTTTCAAACATTCCAAGTTCTCACAAGAACAAATGACTCTGGCATATGCAAATATGACCAACTAGGCTACAGTTGTATTGTTTTTCCACAAAGCGAAGAGCAATTCCATCAAGGAAGTTATTAAGTCCAATGACAGTCGTTTAGTTTCCAATGTTTTTGTCTCCTCGTGAGTCTATACATGTTAGATGATCAGTAAAATAGTGCACCATCTAGGACATCACATCAGCATGCTTGAGTTGGGAAAGGCCTAGGATTGGCACTAAAGTCGAACATGATACTTGCATTGAATAAGTAATTGGCTCAACAAGCTACTTTGTCAGTCATTCTGTCCACCCTTCAGCACAAACCTCCTTCTAGCAAACCTACGCTTCCACAAACCGAATTGCGTATAAGAATACTGAAAAATACGCAGAGACGTATTTTGCGAACCTACACGGAAAGTGTGGCTAGGAAAGCAGAAGTTGAGAAGGGTGTTCTGACAGAGGAGGTGAAGGCGCCGAAGGTATGTGATGAACAACCACCGCGTGAAGCTGACAGCATGATGGTAATGATGATGGCGTAGCGATTTAAGGCGGAGCTCTGGGGCAGTGTTGTTGTTGGCAGCTTACTATTCAAGCAGCATTCATGTTGCGCAACACAACTGCGATGCTCCAGGTTGCTCCACGTGTGCTCAACCTCCCGGTAGAAATATTCAGAGGAATTGATAATAATCGTTGCTCGAAATAACAAGAATTTTGTAGATTTTTCGTGCTAATGCCCTGCCTTTGAATTCCCCTAATCCCCAAGGCTTGGTTTCTCGCAATATCTCCCTTTTCCGGGCGTGCTGAGCTCGCGCGGTGGCTTTCGTGGGTCGACCGCCTCAACCCCCCAAACGAGTGCCGGATGTGACTGCGGGGGCGGGAGACCTACCAGGACCCCTTTATTAAGCGAGAAACCACCCCCTCCCCCCCCTTGGGGAGTTGAGGAATGGCACGTTGTGGCGCCAGGATTCCTGAAAGCTTAACTTATAAATCACAAGTCGACGAATCGAAATAGCGAGAATCGTTTTTTTGCAAGTACCGCGGGCCCATGGCATCAGTTCAGCTTCAAAGCGTTAGTAAGCCAATCGCATGCTTCCTGCCTCTCACGTCAGAAACCTATGCTGGCTTGGCACTCGGGATGGAGCTCGAAAGTACCAAGCAAAAAGTTCTCTTCCACTCATAATGCCAAATGCATTTTGAATGGGAAGCGATATATAGGTGGGTGGAACTTGATAGACCTTACAGGCTTTGGCATAGCCATAAGCCATTGCTTACTCAGTATTGCTCTATTTCCCTAAACGGCCGAAGCGAACTAGCGTGATTGCGCGAGGCGAATAAGACCACGCCAAGACTCTCGCTTCGTACGTTAGAATAATTCAGGGGCAAACTGAGCATGCAAGACGTCTTTGTCTCCGTTCTGTTTTCCGGAGTTATTTATCTTACTGAATGATGATACGGGCCGATTCAACGAATGGTTTTTGCAGTGAGTCCAGAGGCAGCTTAAGATTTCCAGATTATTGAGTCACACTTGCTTGGAAAGTGCAGGTGATCGTAGGCTAGAATAAACTCTATAGCTCAATGAGGATTGTTTAGAGTTTTCACGCGACAGAAATAGGTAAGAAAACGCTCCCCTTATAAGCTTTTGGGATCGTCCATAGAAGAATATACTTTTGTGTTTCTTTGAAACAGTTTCATAATAATTGCAAAGTCTATACCACAACCTCTGTCACGCTGGACTGTAACGGAGAATAACTCGAATCTGACTTCGTGTCTCACCGGCGCTTGCTCAATGTGCAAGCAAGGTAAGCCATATCAAATTGGATATATACGGCCGAGTGAGATTATCTCGGAATGTAACTTCAAAACGGGCTGAACTCAGCCCCAGAGCACGGAATCTGAAGCTCGGGGCAAGGTCACATCTGGCTCTCGAGCAGGAGAATCGCAAAGTATAAAGAGCAAGGCTTTCTCGCCCATTCCTCCAGCAACCAGATCATCAAAGCTCCAAGCCCGGCCATCTTCTCAAGCTCTCAATCGGCAACCCGTCACAATCTCGACACTCAAGATGCTTTCCAAAACCATTCTCCAGCTCTCCAGCCTCGCCGCTGTCCTCAGCTCGGCGCTCGCAGCTCCAGCAATGGATAACTACCATATCATCTTCGCTGACGACTTCAATGGCGCCAGCGGCGATCGCATCAGCTTCGATACTTGGGATTATATCACCCGTGGGCCACCCGACAACTCCAACGGCGAGATCCAGTTTTATGGCACCAGTTCAACCACCAGCCATCTTTCCGGTGGCGGCACTGCACTTATCAGACCTGGTATGATTCCAACTTGTGTGGAAAGAGGGGATATGCCATGGTAGTTGGTGGCTAACAGGCTTTGTAGTCAAACAGTCGGATGGAACATGGTGGTCGGCGCGTCTTCAAAGCAAAGGGAGCTGGACTTGCGCCAACGGGAAAAGACTGGTCATCCAATCCAAGATCAAGGTTGGGCAAGCTCCTGCTAGCCAACAGCAGGGCATCTGGCCAGCATTCTGGGCTGTTGGCGATAGTGGTAAGTAAACTTGAGTGATAATGAACCTCTCCCTCCTAATCTGGTGTTCTTCAAGTGAGGAAACCTCATAGTATAACATAGAACACACTGGACAAAGTCTGGATCCTCTCTAGCAAAGAACGTACTAATTCTCTCCGCAGGTCGACATGGTGTCCGGTGGCCAGCCAACGGAGAGCTCGATATCATGGAGCAGAAGAACGGAGAGGCGAGAAACCTGGGAACTCCTCACTATGGCCGGACCAACAACGTAGGCGGCGACGGAGCATCTATTGGAATCGACCGCACCCAGTACGTACCTCCCCAATTGACTCTTCTTCAATTCACCTTTTCCCCCCGTATCAGTCACTATATACTTACACGCTTTGAAGATTCATCACGTACGCCGTGAAAATCAACCGCGAGGCAGCATCATGGCTAGATCAGGATATCACCTGGTGGGTCAACGGAAACCAATACCACCAGATCACCGGCCGCAGCGTGCAAGCCCGTGGCGGTGTCCAAGCTGACTGGGTTTCGCTTGCCCAAAGCCCGTTGTATATCATCTTGAACGTTGCCGTTGGAGGTGGATTCCCGGGTAACCCTAATTCAAGCACCGGTGCGTATCTTCATCATCCGAGAACATCGGTCTCCTTTATATATTTTGGGTCTCCAGAACCATAGCTAATTTTGTGTATAGCATCTGGACAGAGTGTTGGCATCGAGGTGGATTATGTTGCTGTCTATGCGCGCGACTAAGCACACCATCAAGTCCTCTCGGAGCAGAATATATAATGCATCATGATTCTGAGTTGGCGGTATCACTCAACTTCTTCTTTAGGAACATTCTTACTCTTTATTTTAACTTACTATTTGATATATACTTGAATAAAAATTTCTTGGCCGAGACTACTGAGAAACGAACTTTAGAATTAATATGCAGAGAAAAGGTAAAACAAGATAGTCGTGTGTTGTGTATTGTTTTTCGAACACTGCAGCTTTCATTGGCAGCGTTGACCATTTATGAGTACGATAACCCATCAGACATCCACACATGAAGTAGCCATGACAATCACCTATGTCCGCATTTTAGTATCCTACCTGGTACTTACTTGCAGGCCCATTGAGTGAAAGCTTAAAACGAGTAGATAATCTTGGAATTATAAGTTTACGTAGACGTGCATTCAGCCAACCGATATGACACAACTGGGAACAGAAGATACTCTTCTGAATAAGGTACAATTCGAGTACCAAAGATGACAAAGTAGAGAGATGTTTCTTGCTAATTGAAAGGGAACATTTTCAGGGGTGCAGCATCCAATAGACCATATTCGCTTCTGACGGCTGCTTCTCTATACGACCGCATACTCACTTCCCGCACTAGCAGAATTGATAGTTTAGAATGAGAAAAAAACAAGAATTACCCAGCATGACAAACTATATCGAGATAGCCACACTCATAATGAAAATCACACCATACCTATTACCATTCCCTACCATCGGTCCATAATCCAGGTGGTTGGGACAATGGCAAACCGTTCCACGCCAAGCCTTGCATTCCACTTACCATTACTTTATACTCTAACCCTCCCTCCAAGAGCACGAACCAATCAACCACCACCGCACGACGTATCATCGTATAAATAGTCGCATTCAAAGACCCCTTTACCGCTCCGGAAAGATATACCATAACCTCGGAGGCAAAACCAAAGAAAGCGTCCCACGCATACATTCCCATCCCCCCGGGCTCATTCATCTGTGACGAGGGGTTTTTTTTTCGTTTTCGTTGCGCCTGAGAAGTATTGAGCAAGTTCCAAGCATTTTCGGCAGCAGGGTGCGTCCGCCTCTGCGCAAGTTCCCCCCATCCACCACGACCCAGACCCGCGGGGACAAGAGACATGGCACCGCTCCTGCAGCGCTGCACCGCCCGAGCGAGCTGTTTTGTTCGGGACAAACGAGCGTGGCCTGCATCACTCGAGCGGAGAGTGCTGCTGCACCGTGGGTTTATTGGTGATAATAACCCTCGCAGAGCCTCCCGCGTGCAGGTTCGTTGGGTTGGGGGCAGCGCAGCAGAGGCATGATTGGATGGATGGCGCAGTGCGTGCGGTGGATTGCAATGCCAGTGGAGGTGAAGGCTTGTTGGTTATACGCTTACTTGGGTTTAGCTGACCCGGCAGGGGACGTCCAAGACGAGCGAGATAGGTTGAGAAGGTGAGTGAGAGAGAGGTAAGGCCGTAGAAACTGATCGTTATCCGCGCGAGGGAATGCGAGTGCAAGCGGAAGGTGCAATTGGTACCGACGGCCTTGATATTACAACTAAAAAAACTATAAAGGTTGCGGAGGGGTACCTTTTTGGTTTTGTTTTGCTCTCATTATCACAACTGCTTGACTTTCTACTGTGAAGAACAACATAGAAGAACATCACGCTTCGCGCTCTAAACAGGATCCCAACATCTAAACACTACCATCCTGAGTAATATCAACGTCAAGATGTTCTCTCAATCTCTTCTCAGCTTGCCAGTCCTGGCCTCCGTGGTCACAGCCCATTTCTCAATCAGCTACCCTGAATGGCGAGGTGATTCTTTGGACGATTCCAATGCCTCTCAATATACCTACCCTTGTATGTGATCCTGCCAATAGCTACCTTCATCTACCTATTTATGTACATCTTCATTTAATTGAAAAACTACGTCTCTCTTTCATAGGCCAAACACACTGACCAATACCCAGGTGCAAATGTCAACCAGACCGCTGCCACCAACCGTACTGAGTGGCCTCTAACCGGAGGTTCGGTCATCTTAGACCTCCATCATGAGTGGGAGTACCTCTTCGTCAACATCGGTCTTGGAACTGAGTACCCAAACACCAATATTTCCCTCACCAATGATGCTCCTTTGAACATCACTGGCAAGGGCGAGCTTTGCGTCCCGGAATTTAAGCTGCCAAATGGCGTGACGGTTGTTGATGGCCAGAATGCCACCATACAAGTCGTAACAATCGGCGGCACCGGAAGTGCTCTCTACAACGTAAGACAATCCCCTCGCTTACCTCACCTTGTTCGAAGTTTGTATGGTATCGGTGGCTAACCCCTACGAACAGTGTGCCGACATCACGTTCAGGGCTTCGGCCAAGATTCTCTCCGGCGATAAATGTGTTGCCAACGCCAACATGACCATCGCAACCGTGGCCGAAGTCTCAGCAAACGGAACAGCGACGAATAACGTGACATCAACCGGTGTCACCAACGGACCGGCAAACGAGACTGAGAGCGGCGCAGGCGCGTCTAGCAGCACGCCATCTTCGGCGGTGAGCACCTCGAGTTCGCTGCTCACTGCTGGGTTCGTGAGTATTGTTGCTTTGGCTGTGAGCTGGTTGTTGTAGGGCGTGCTTAGCATTGTGAACTTGTAAATAGATACCCCTTATGCATAATGAATAATGCGCCGAGATGCGTTGGTGCGAGATGGATTTATCAAAATGAAACCACATGCAATATTGCTTCAATGTTTCCAGGACGTGATAATCCCGTGAAAGTTAAAACTGTCATAAACCCCACACTTGCTGGACAGATGGATAGAGAGACGAAGGAAAGCATCACGGAACTTTCCTAACACAAAAGGCAATCGCGGGCCGATAGGTACTCTCCATAGCCGGCGAGTAGAAAGATACCCGCACTCGAGAGCCGATCTCCAGCTTCTTCATTTCGTCCTTCAGGTATGAACCTCGGAGAGCAGTGTTCCTGCGCGGAATTGGGAGGGAGAGCTGACAGATGACGCTGTGCACTATTAAGACTGGGAGGAATAGAATTGCTATTCTTGCGAACGTCTTCAGTATTTCAATCTCCTGGCAACTTTGATTCCATTACCCTGAGCCTTGACAAAGTGGTTCACTAAAATTTCAAAGCTATGAGCTGGTAAAATTCATTGGATCTTACTCCTTCTACTTCCGAGGCTAGAGGCTAGAGGCTAGAGGCTAGAGGCTAGAGGCTGGGGCCCTCTATAGCATCCTGTGAATCAGCGATTCTCCTTAGTGGATTAGCTTTTCGCAACATCTTAGCTTAGGCAGATTACATCTCATAGGTTGTGTTTAGTTTGGCAACCATGAGAATGAAGCAGCACCAGATACTGGTATCACCTGTCCTCGGAGGGCGGGCCAGGATTTGCCGTGGTATCCAGAAGTAAATTGACAGACAGAATGGCATGTCAGATAGATGTCCAAACCAAAAGAGCCGCATGGACAGTCACTCCTCCAGCACCTTGTTTGGAGGAGGACCATGGGCGAAACTTCTACTTCAATTTCACGCTTTGCTCTGCACGCACGGCTTCGACATCTTCGCTCACCATCAAATCGGCTTCCTTCGATTTCGTAAACTTCCTGGCCAGGTTCTGCCTCCTTATCACCTCAGTGATATCAATAAACATCTCCAAGGGCACAACGCTATAATCCACCACCTCACCTTCCTTAAACGACCCTAGATCCTGTATAAAGATATCGACCAGCACACGTCTCAGGGGACTATTTTTGCTGCTGTTTCGGTAGGCATATTTCAACAACTGTCCATCATCCTTACAGTATCCTGTTTTGCCGGTTTTGAGGAGTCGCATTACCTGATTCTGCAGTTTGGGTATCGCAATCCTTTCCGCGAGGATCCAGAGCTCGACGAGAAACTCGATTCCAACCACCGATGTTGTCGACTCGGCGTCGATTACTTCTTGCGTGTAGATCCAGCTGACGAGGCCGGTGAAGATGTTCGGTTCGGTTTCTATTGTGGGGGGATCTGGGGAGCCGGTGGTGGTCGTGCTGGGATAGAGAGTAGGGAACTGCGGCGCGTAGTGGTTGATGAAGTTCTTATGGATGGTGAACTTTTCGATAGCATGCGTTGTAGGACTTTTGACAGCTATTGTTATCATTTCTTGCGGTCCTCTACAGAAAGTTAGCTACGGGCTTTAGGTTCGTGGAAAGTTTCTAGAATGCTACCGGAAACTGGGTGGTGCTTTGCTGCCGGCGCCGGGACGCGGTGATGGCGCGGTAGTCGTCATTATCCGTAAAATTGGAAATGCAAAGTACAAAGCTTTATATGTGGTGCTTGATGGTCCTTTCAACACCTAATGATCTTTCAGGACGCGTTGACATTGAGTCTAATAATCTACCAGCAGTTTTATAAGTCTAATGAATTTTGATACACAACAATGGGTCGAGACACCAGGGCCTCGGCCTTCGACTCCAGCTCTGAGCTATTTGCTGGGCAGCTTATTAAGGGGTGATTAAGGGTCGATCCTCCTAAGCGAGCCGCTTTGATCCTCCCCCCACCTCCCGCAAGGGAACTATAATTATCTTGTCGGAACTTCAAGAGATGCTCCATAAACATAATGCGAGAGCCATATAAAGACAGTTTGGAAGTGGATCGATAGACAATATATTCGGAATACCTAACAATTTAGTATCTACCCAATCCTTATTGTTGTGCGAACATTCCCATCCCTGCCAGAGGCTCTGGTAAAACAATATAGGAAATTTGCAAATCATGAATAACGACAACTCTAAGAAGGAAAACCTATCTCAAAAGCATACAAATCAAAATAAAAATCAGGACAAACACAAGAGTATTACAAAGCAGCTCAGTCATAGTGTAAAGTAACACCTCCACCCATAGATTCCTGGCTAATGCCATATCGTCCAGTACGCAGACTCCAGTGCAGGTTTCCGGTGCAGTTATATTTACACTGCTCGATGAAACCATGCAGTCTTAGCGCAATCTTGTCATCATGCGCGTACTTGTTAAGTAAAATCTCAGCGGTTAACTCGAATGTTCGGATAGCTTCCTCCACGTCGCCGACTATTGACGATGCTACCAAATCCATGTCTCCAAGTTTGTGGTATAGCAACGGAACAAGACCATCCACAGTTTGCTGTCCCTATCCAGATTATTAGCTCAGCACTGTTAGTATGTAAGTACTTCGGGGCTTCACTTACGATCTCTTTCTTGCTCGATACAAGATCATTAACCCTATGAAATCTGGTCAGAAACTACCCTTAATGCAAACGACACAACGGGCCGAACTTACCCCCAAATAATGATGTTCACTTGGTCCCAAAGCAATTGCATCTCTGGCTCTTTCAAAACGTCTACGGGAACTCTGGATTCCAGATCCCATCTAACATCGTTAGCAGATCATCATTCGGTATCGTCAGACATCACTTACAAGCAGAAAAACGTTGTAACGGTAACCGCACTTGTTCCCATTCGACAAGCTGCGTACTCATCTACTGTTGGTAGCTCGGGACTGAGTCGACGTCTCTGCTCAAGCTCGGATGTCTCCATGAAAAACTCAAGCTCTCGGAGAAGAATTTTCTTATGGCCTAGACATCGTCAACAGAGTCAATAGACCGTCCCGCAAGTCTGCTTACCAACTGAAAAAGAGTCACAAACAGCATCACCGATTATCTTGAAAAATGCGATGATTTTGTTCTCCGGAACTTCAACCTTCTCCGTGGAGAGTCCAAGACACCACTTGATGTAGCGGATCGTTTCATCGCGGTACTTTTGCGCTGCTTGGAAATCCCCAGACAAGGTTCCAACCTCAGCATCAATTTCTATAGAATTGTTATTTATGAACTCAAGTGAGCTTTTCGGACTACTCTTACCGTCGTCCCAAACAAATAGCCATATTGCGAGACACGTTAAAACATGGCCTTCTTCCAAAGTCGCCGAAGGCCACCAAGCTGCTGCGAACAAGGCAAAGTCCGCCTTGAGTAACTTATCCACTGGTAGTTTCTTTGTGGAAGTTGTAAGACTATGCTATAGTTAGCTCAGCTTCGGGGAACAGTGGGCAAGGAACCTACCTCTCAAGCCTATCGTGGACTGAAATTCGCAGCTCGTTGAGATTGGGGTTGACTGCTTGTGGCCAGTGTTGAAATAACAGTCGCAGATCGGGGATGCGGAGGTCCTGACCGTGGAGTTGGTTGAGCAGCTGCTGGCGTGAAGCTGTTAGTGGCATTGCTGCGAATAATTCTGAAAAGAAGAGTGATCGAGTTAATGAATAGCTTGATTGATGAACTGAGATGAATGTCACGAAAGCGATTGCATGCGGTTTCAGATACTAGAATTAGTACTTCTGGATGAGATTATATATACATCTTGCGAGCGTTCTTGAGAATCTCACCCTCTTGATGGTAGAGACAGGAACTGTTGGATGACCGTGTGAGAGCGCCATGGAGGCTGATCGTTTTCAGATCTCACCTATTCCATGTCTAGGAAGCTGTATTTACCTCGTTCAGGAGTTCTTCGTCTACGCTACCCACTGTATACCATTCGTTATGTCAATGTTACGATTCCGGCTACCTTGAAGTTCCAGCCTCAAATTTCATGCGCGTAAAGATTTTTACAATCCAACATCATCAGGCCGCTTACAATCCAACAACTTAAGTGAGAGCAGCCCAATGATGTTGGACATCCTATTCAAGCGAGGTTGAACTATTCCCTTCATCATGAAAAAGGTCTGTAACGAGATTCGCTAGAGTTGCTAAGCCACTAGTTTGGAATATGAGCTCGATCCTATACACTGGAAACGCCTTCGCTAGATCTGAATATCTTTTACAGTATATCGGTATGAGACGGAGGAAGGTTCTGGATCATCTGATCTTGCTTTCCTCGTTTATAAGAAACGAAGGATCGCTAGGTTGATCTTCCAAGCATGCGAAAAAACGTTTACCTAAATTTTGAGGCTGTAGTAGCTGGATACGATTTGAATAAGCTTTCTATAGAATGAGGCTGACAATCAGCCGCTACACGATACATGCCTAGATCTCTACGTCATATAAGGTTGAGCGTCACTTGACACAATATCTTCATGGTGGTAAGGTCACACAAAGAGGTGATTACATCTAAGTGGAATTGCTTCGGACATCTATCATTGAAATTTACAACTTTTCCTTTACTCATTCCTATGCTCACCTAGATTCAAATCTGTGATAAGCACAGTAGACTGTTCCTAGTCTTTGTTGATATCTCAAGCAGCAGTAGTGTAGCTTGTACAACAATTTCAGCTCTAGCACAGATATATACTCTACGTCAATGGAACTCGGAGGGATGCTTATCGCCCAGGTACATTGGAAAGTACTGAGGCAGTAACATAGGTAGGCCGAGGTTATCAATAGCTAAATATACATAGATTGTACGTATAGTCATATTCAACGGCCTGATCTCAGACGGTCATGTGAGGTGAGGTACAATCTTTGGTCGGTTAATCTAACCAGATTCAATAGCATGCGAGCACTGGTCATCTTCGTCTGTTTCAAGAGTCTGGAGCGGTGTCAAGTTTATCCTCAAAACCTCCGTATTGGGCGAATTGGCACCAAGTCCTGGGGTTTTTTCTCAGGAAGCCGGAGCTGGATTTAGGTGGCTGGGGCAGTTGACAGGCATAGCGGCTTACATCTCACTGCATATCATATCCAGCACTGCCGATAAAAGCTGTTGTAAACAGTGGGACATCACAGGGTTCTAGGCTCAGGGACTTTGTACTTTCAGGGTATGGGTATCTTTGTTGGCGAAGCACCACGTTTTTGTAAAGCATGGTTTCTGGGATACGATCAAGGGACCCAACCTACTATTCCCCTGAAATACTCGTAAATTCTCCACAGGCTGAGCTATGAAGAAATCCGAATGGTCAAGCTACACTGAGCCTCATAATGCAGGTCAAGAATTGCCTGTGTTATCAAGCCAAGGGTAGCAACAGAAAATCCAAGAGCTATAGCTAGGCTCCAAGAGTCTTGTAATAGTGGACAAACCCACTTAAAGAGCTATATACAAAGGGGCCACAAGGATGGATAATCACGAGTGTCTAGGGGCGGGAGAATACTATGCTATATACTTGATTGCTGATACTTCCAAATTCCGTGAGAGACTTGTATAACTACACATTTACTATTAGAGTGTTTGTGGCTACAAACGGTAAGAGAATAATCCAATGATACCAATTGTCTCAAATCTTTAGAATCCTCTAGAATTCTGAACCTACTTGTGATTATAAATTCAACATATTTTGGAGATGCCATTGAAAAAATCGTAAATTCTTCAATGACTTTGTACTATTAGGAAATGATCGTCGCTGAAAGATGCACAGAGTATTTTAATACTATCGAGTTTACCGCTGGCGTTACAGGGGCAGCACCAGTGAAGTCAGCATACATGAATTCCATGTCGGGTCAAGTTGAATTGCCATAGGTCGTCAACATTAAGTCCGTCAATCCCGTTGTGCTACATTGCAGTATTGGAGGCTTGGTGTTCGAGCAACAGTAACAATAGTAGGTGGGCCATGTCACGTCCCTCTCGTTCATATAGCCAATCATGCCCCTCTACAATACTCCCTATGTACAATGTATAGTACCATGCATACGACCATCAACCCCCCCTTGCTGGGCAATTCTGATATGCTGAGAGATTTTGGCCCCAGATACGTGTCCGCACTGACTGACAAACAATTCCTCCAGACCATCAGGTGGTTCGATATTGTGACAACTGTAAACCATCTCTGTTCGTTACATACACTACGTTCTTCACGATAACAACCTAACTAAAGCACCTTTACAAACTTATTAGAGAGTATCAGAGTCCCCCTCCTTGATTTGCACTTCACGCAATCAAATTGTTAATTTACTTTGTCGGAATTTTCGGGCGTAAGAACTGATGGCGTAAGAGGGCGACGGCTAAACGCCGAAGAGGGTGAAGATGAAGATTAGAGTGCTATGATTAAGACCAGTAGTAATTCGCTGAGCCGTATAGAAGAAGCGGTGTTGTTTCGAAGGGGTTGTCCTAGTGCGGACAACAATACGTAAACGGGAAATCATATCCACGCCGCAGGAGTTACATGCGCTGCAGGCTGACTCAGACTCATATCTTTTTTGTATGGGGCCAGCACAAAACCAGCTTTCCCAACCGACGGAATATTGCTTCTCTATTCTTTCTAAATCCCTTCGAATGACGTGGGCAGAGGTAACGTAGGATTGTGCACGATGCACTTCAGCATTCGGGATCTAGCGGTGGACCAAACACGCGCAACAGATTGTCCAAGTCAATCCTTCGTTCAATGTTAAGGTTTAGAGCCAAAATTTTAGACATACATATAGAGTAGTGAATTGTAGAAAAGGGGAGAATATGGATTATACCACACAAGTAGAGGATATTCTATCGAGTAGCAGTGATAGTTAATGGGACAATTTAGATGACTTCCTCCTATACTTGATCATAGATCGCTTATATATCCTTCCGGAAGCTCCAATTTAAGCGAAAGTAAGACATGGCCAGCGCCAGTTGGCAACGCACTATATCCCCTTAGTTTTACTCATGCTTCTTCGTTGTGCATTTTACAAATAGATCCTGAGGGAGAGTAAGCTTAGAAAATCAGACTTGATGCACGGGGAATTAGACTATGGTGTGAAAGAGAAGTATGCTTGCTACAGTATGTAAGTCTATAGTTTATGAGTACATTGGTTTGCGGTCTCCTGCAGCCCTATAACCCCTGCTTCCGGGACGGTTGAAGCATAAATCAGCCCTGCAACAATCTTCCTTTACATTGCAGAACACTACTCGAAACAGATTAGTGTCCCTCGGCGCCTGTTGCGGCTATGTCACGATGTTCGCAGCGCCCCCTCAAATCCATATAATCATCTTACCGCAAGTTCATCAACCGTTTTTCCCAGCGTTTTTGCTAGGCAAGGTAGAATTGTAAAACAGAAATTCCATGACGTGAAGTTGAATCCTATTTCACAATGATTGCCACAGCGCTGACCCCAAAACTACCACCTCCGCCCCCTAAGCCCCGCCGGTCAAGAGCAGGCGCTCTGGGAATGCCGAAGACGAGGGGAGGATGCATTACGTGCAAGTGAGTTCCAAGAAACATTCTTGCTGCCGAGGTTGTCTCTAAGTGAGTGAAAAGGAACCGTCGAGTAAAGTGTGATGAGGAAAAACCACACTGCCTTCGTTGCCGACGGTTTGGTAGGAAATGTGAAGGGTACTTAGAAGTAACTGCTCAACGGAAATCAACACGTACTGGACCACCAATAGCTGGTCCAAGATCTCTACTTCCAGCATCAAAGTTGCAGCCATCTCACGATCTTGAAGGACTAAGTGACCTAGAGTATCGCTATTTTCAGACCTTCAAGTTTGAGACCGTGCCAGAGCTTTCCACGACCTTCAGTTTCAGGTTATGGAGCCGAGTTGTTTTACAAGCTTGCCATTCGGTTGGATATGTGCAGCAAGCAGTCATTGCTCTGGGGGCTCTACAGAAGTCTCTCATACATGGACAGGATTTAAATGTTGCTTTGGCAAGATCACTGACCGAGGAGAGGACGGAGCATTATCGAAATGCTCTGCTCCACTATAGTAATGCGGTAAAAGCAATGCGTTTGATGGTCCACGACAAGGAGAGGGACACACGAATGATTCTGATCGGGTGTTTATTAGTTTTGTATTTCGAGGGTTCTCAGGTAAGTCTACTGTTCGCTCAAATAAACTTTTCCCTTAAGTATCTCTCTCGATATTTGACTGTTTTACTTCACTATTTCAAACTTGACCATATCAGGTGATCTAACTAAACTTTCGCGATTATAGGGGAATCTAGACATCGCAAACATACACGCTAAGAGTGGCTTTCAACTATATCTCGAATCCAGAGAGGTACCTTCGCCAACAATTGTTGAAGATGATATTGTACATGCATTCAAGATGCTTCAAATTCACGCAAGCGCCTCCGTTTGGATTTGCGGCGGAATTGATACCAGTAGTATAACCAATCCACCAACAGAGGCCGAAGATGAATCGCCAATCGTAATTCGAACTGTAGAGAACGCATACCATTTATGGGAAGATCTGGTAAGGTCTGGCGTAAACTATCTCCACCTAGCAGCTGCCGTCTTTTCGAGTACCGGAACTCCAGATCAGGGTCACTTTGATCAAGTGACGAAACACCAAACTCGGATTAAAGCGTGGCTCTTAGCAGTCCGCCGATTAAGACCTTCTATTTCGGGTAAAACCACCATCGCTAGAATTCCTTGATATATGCTTACCCACTGCACTAGATGAAGCTAAGGTAGATCTGCTCCCCCTCGAAATTGGCATGAGAGCACTAGAAATCGAGCTTCGATCTGTTCTGTTCACCAGTCTATGCTCTTACGATATCTTCTTTCCCGAATATCGCAAGATTGTCGCCCTTGCCGACAATTACTTAATCGATTCTTTAAAGTTGGGAAGACATCGAAAAAGTATGTTTAACATAAATCTTGGCCCTTTGCCTGGACTCATTGAGACTGTGAAACATTGTCGTCACCCACAAATTCGGAGAGATGCTATTCGTATCTTATTTTCTTTGTCAATAAGACAGGGCATGTTGGATAGTGTGCTGATGGCTAGGATGGGCATGTGGATCATGGAGGTGGAGGAAATGGGCATGTTAGATGGTTATATACCTGAGTCAGCAAGAATGAGGCTCACCAAAGTGGACATAAACGCGAGTCTAAAGAATGCGGAGTTAGAAGGGTTTAGGATTGAGAAAGGGGGTGAGCGGAGGATTGAGCGGACGACGATAGAGTGGGCCGCAACTAACGCTACCATGGAGATAAGAAGGTCGTTGGATTAAAATACTGGGAGATAGCAAGGAAAGGAGCGAAATTCTACTCGTCATACGAATAGGTGAAATATCTGGGAGTCATGGTCAGTATAGTGCCAGGTATTCACACATAATGCTAAATGAGATCGACAGTAACTGGTCGAAATTGACTACATTCTCATTGACGATTGAGAGTCGTTTGTGCTAAACTTCGAGATTTTACTCGAGTATCAGCCATCAAAAATGTCATGAATGTAAGAGGAACCTGGATTTCCCCCTCTCATTTTTGGAGTCTTTGTCTCACTGGATCTAGGGGCAATTGTTTGCGATTGCATAATCTCGAGTAGAATTATTAGAATATGACATATTGGTGCTCTCAAGATCTGATCATCATTCAGATTCTGTTTTGAGATAGCTACGATACAAACCAGTCACTATGTGAATTCTTTCTTGTTGAATTGAGTTCAAAGGCAACCTTGTTTGAATTATAATCTAAGCTGTGGTGAAAAGAAGGGAATTCTGTAAATAGTGAAGGCTATCTTTATATTTGAATTCCATAAGGAGTTTATCTCAAATGCAAGACGCAAGAATTGTAATCTGAGATTGACAGGAATATTCGAAATTTTATTGTTGGTATAAATTCGTACTACGGTAAGGGTTTATACAGCTTTAAAAGTTGATGGCACGTGACGCGGCGTCCCGAGGCCGCATGCTAATGGGCTCTATATATCACCATCTCCTATGTAGCTAATATAACAACGATCACCTTGAGAATACAACGGCATTATTGCAATACGTATGAGCTTACGTAGACGGTGCCACATATTCCGGGTGTTCCGACATTTATTCAAAAGCTTGCATTTAATCTTATCCCCAAATGTAAGACGCAAGAATTGTAATCCGAGATTGACAGAAATATTCGAATTTTTGTTCAAAGGGTGCCACGCAGATCAGTACTTTTGTCAATGTGGCGAACTGCTATTGGAATAGCGTGCTGAAAGCTACATCTATTACGCTATAAGTTTCTGGCTTGCTGGGGATTTTCGTAACTTAAAAACTCAGCATGTGACTTTAGTTTACAGCCTCCATTTCCAAGCAAGTATCAGCGAAGCCTTTTTTGGCTGACATCCAATTCAAGCGGGCACACGATTCAGGCCAGTAAGCCTGTCATGTCATTCTCTTCTACCCTCTGCAAGGAGTTCGACGGATTAGTATCATCCCTAGCAGACGGCCAATATCGCCGTGTCTGGTCAGCCGTGCTGAGATGCCCCAGCACAAGATATTCGGGGTCATTGCTGCTTTCTTAGAAAGACATCTTCCAGTCTACTACTGCGTGTTTGTAATCTCATACCCCATCTCCGCGTCAACACCAAAAGCAGTTGCCGTACGAAGTTCGTTCAATGATTCAAATTTCGACGACACCACATTGCAAAACTGGCGTACGTGAATCCCTTGATGATCTTGATGCTGTGCTGATTGTAAGCCCATATCAGGTGCAAACGTCGAATTTGAGTCCAACATTAGCCAACATGAGCGAAAAGGACCCCCGAGCCATTTTCCCCGGCGAAAAGCACTCTGGCTTCACAATTTGTTCCCAATGTCTCTCCATCCCTTTCGACAAGCTTCCTGCTGAGCAAGAAGCCGCATATCCACACTACCCATCGCTGACAGATCTCAAAGCATCAGCGCGCACATGTCCTCTCTGCGCACTGCTTGACCAAGCCCTTACCGAAGAAACGCAGCGCTTGAACGACGAGAAACACCAGACCGGCATCGTGCTGGGCGATTTCGCCGCCACCCTTGGCGAAGAATTACCAAATCCAGTGATCGGCTACGTAGAGTCGCTCAAGCAGTGGCAGAAGCTCCGACTAAGGCCTGACAAAAAAACACTTGAGGTCCGCGATTTCGGTCGCTGGCCAGCCGCCACATTTGAGGATGTAGAGCTTGCCAAATATGGGGTTGTTGCTGGAAACCCGGTCAAGCTGCCACCACAGATTCTTGGTGCTGGGAAGAGCCATGCGGATTCGGAGTTGGGTATTAGGCCATGGGTCTATGGGAATTGGTGGCTTTTGGATCAACCAGATGAGAGCCAAGGAAGGACCATAAAAAAAGATTATTATCGATTGCAACTCATCGGTATTGGAGTCAGACTCACAGAGATGCCTACACCCCATGCATGTAAGACATACGATCGAGACGTGGTACACTTGAGAGGCAGCAGTCTGAGGGTTTTTACTGAGTTTGGTTTGTGGCCATTTTTCTCATATCTCAGAACTAAATATACTGACGATTCCCTTAGGAGATCCGGCTATGCCTTACATTCCTGGCAGAATTCGGGAAATGTTCAGCGGAAGCCTGAAGTTTGGAGATCTGATACAGTTCTGGACTCGCTGCTGTGAACTTAACCATGATTGCCAGCCGAAAGACGCACCTCTCCTGCCAACAAGAGTTCTGGAAGTGGAGCTGAAAGATACATACCTGTCTATTCGACTATTGGAGACGCATGGGGAAAGGGGTAAATATCTCGCGCTCAGCTACTCTTGGGGCAAGACCGGGATTTTGAAAACAACGCATGAGACACTGCAAGCCCATAAGTCAGGCATTCCGTCCAAAAAGCTTCCGCAAGCCTTTAGCGATGCTATACAGATTGCTTTGGGCCTGGGGCTCTGCTACGTTTGGATTGACTCTTTGTGCATAATCCAAGGTGATTTTGCCGACTGGGAACGCGAGGCTCCGAAGATGGCTCAGGTTTACAGTAATGCGCATCTTACCGTTTCTGCCTCTTGTGCGCTCAACCCCTCAGAAGGTTGCTTTCCGCGCGCGCGGATGTTTGAATACACTCCAATGGATAACTTATCTACTGGAGCTAAGGAGCGCTGGCACCATCAGAATTTCGTCCCAGTCCAGACGTCAATTTCCTTCCGGCAATCTTCGAAACTTTTCTTCAATATGTCCTGGATGCCCCCTTCGGAAATAGATTCCCCTACAGTGTATCGTATCGGAAACTTTGGACAAAAGTACGATCCACTTGCATTCGAATCGCTCAGCTCAAGGGCCTGGACTCTACAAGAACGTTTATTGTCGCCACGGGTATTGCACTTCACGAAGGAGCAGATGTATTGGGAATGTAAGCGTTGCTTCATGTCAGAAGATGGAACGCGATTTGACCCTACGACGTTCTCACTGGACGCAGTCATATGTACGCATAATCTAAATCAAGCCCCCGAAGATCAGCGTTATTGCTCATTCGTTCCCGAAATCAACCTTCCAAACGAAGAGTCTGGCCGTTTTAAAGGCGGTTGGCTGTCTATAGTTCACGATTTCAGTAAGCGCCGATTGACCTATCCAAACGAAAAGCTGCCGGCATTATCTGGTTTAGCTTCAATTATTGCATCCCGAACCGGAGACACTTACCTCTGCGGATTGTGGAAGCAGCATATCTATCAAGACCTGTGCTGGAGAGTGAATCACTCGCCGGTGGTAGAGAATGAGTTGAAAATTCGTGATATACGTCTCGAGCCAGACAGAGATATCAATACTCCTGGCCTCAGGGAGGTGGGTATAGTCCTCAGAGATGATTCACAGGAGCTTGAGATTAAGCGAATTCCAACGCGAGCACCGTCTTGGTCTTGGGCCTCGATGGATGCACCGGTGCTTTTCGAGCAGCTTCAAGCCGACAGAATCGTAGCAAGGCTCATAAACCACGAGGTCAGGCCGTTCGGAAACGATAAATTCGGTCGTGTCTCATCTGGATTTCTCATTCTGCAAGCACCACTTCTCCCCATGCAGATCCGCGATCTGAAAGCGAGCACTGAATGGATTCGTACAAGTTTTGACAATAAAAATTCATCCAAGACTCCAGTTCTAATTAAACAGAATGGAGAGACCGCTGCAGGTTTCGCAACGTTTGACCTTAAAGTCTCTTTCCCGTGCTTTGCGCTCTTTCTGGATTCGGCATATGCTCTGGTTCTCATATCTACAGGTAACGCGGATATGGAGTTTCAACGAATTGGCCTGGCGAAATTTCTTCCCACGGACAGTCAGGCAAATACGTCGTATCTCAAAGATGAAAAACATGGGGAAATACTATGCCGAACCCACGAAGAGTCGATCGGCCCAATCGGTCCGGATCCTGCGTCACCATATGTAAGAATAGTATAGGCAGAAAGAACGCGAATATTTCTATTGTTATCTACACATAGGTTTGGCTTCTGTAAAGCTTCCTCATATTTTAACTGACCGTAAGCGACGTGCAGGGATTGTCTTGCACTAACCAAATTCGCTACTAAGGTATCCAACCCCGTGGCGATCTTGAATGAATCTGTACGCCACAGCAACCACAAGGCTGATATCCATATCCTAGTACAGTAGTAAGGCTTCAGAGCTTGTAGAACACCGCTTTATAAGTATTACGGCAGGTATAAACTTGGTAATAGAGCTGTGGTGGAGGAACGCTATTGTGTTATAAAAGGAGACTCCTTACAAAGCAGGCGTAAAGGCGACGATGCCAATGTGATTTTCTAGTTGGACAGGTTTAGAGTGTCCAGGAATGGCCACGGTATACAAACTTATAAAACTTTATAGGATATGTTTATGTGTATATAGATTTTAAGATGTTTTAAGTCAAAGTACCCATCGTTCTTCTCGGCATGTAGGGATTGACGTTAGCGAGCTAATTATTGGTTTCTCCCTGCTCCTGTGAACTTTCGAGGCGATCTTCCTAGCGGGTGCCAAAGCTTAATGAGAATTTCAATTCTTAAGAGCACAGCCAGTAATAAGATAGTAATTGCAAAACACTTGATCTCATTGTTGCTACTCAATTCAGAACTTTATATACAAAACGACCGGCATCTTGTTTCAACTCCACTTCAACAGTATCCAATATGATGAGTTTGACCGAAACCTGCCACTATGCATCTCTTCCACAACTATGTAAACTGTGAGAAGAACTCCCATGTATTTTGTGGCGCGAAAGGCGTGGATGAACCGCTATTTGTTTGGGACGGATTGTGATCTCCATTGTGGATCACCCAAGTCAATGGGTAGCCAGCTTTGCAACCACTATATACTGTCTTGACAGAGTTTCCGCCTTGAGGCTGGGGCTCCTGCACCGCGGTGCATCCATTGTTCTTGACGAACCTGTCACGTAATTGGCGGCCCTGCGAAACATTCAAGACCGAGTCGGAAGTGCCATGCTGTCCATAGTATGCGACTGGATCATTGCCACCATCACACCCGCTCAGTAACGCACCACTGATAACGGCAACGGCACGGATGTCCTTTGGCCGTGCACATGCAAGAGCATTTGACATAGCGCCACCGTAACTGAATCCTGTGGAGAAGCGGAGGTTGGTGTTTACGCAGAGATCCGCTTCGATCGTCTTGAGCATACTGTCAAAAAATGCAACGTCTTCACCACCCGTATTACCCCAGCCACTGTTGAGTCCATTTGGAACGACAAAGATAGCGCTGTTATTTGCCAGGGGCGGAAGACCGTAATAAGGTAAGACACCTCCCTTTGTTGGGTCTTCTCCGTTAACAATCTTTGTAGCACTTCCACCAAGTTGGTGCCAGGTGAAGATCAAGCGATATGGTCGGTTTTTGTCGTATTGGTCTGGTAGTTTCACAATGTATTGACGTTGTTTGCCATTGACTGTGGTTGTATAAGATTGACTGCCAATGGTCGGATTTTTACCACAGCCAGTGGAATTTGCAGCAAAGACTTGTTCTAGAGATGCAAGGACAATCAATGCCACTGCCAGCATAAGAAACGCCTGTCTGTGCATTTTGTATACTGTCTAGACAGAGATATAAAGGTGACTAGAGCCCGAAGACTAAACACGTACAAGAAACAAAAGTTCAAGCAAGCAATATGTTCAGAAAGATATCGCAACGTCAATTGAAAGAATCCATCTTCTCATACACCAGCATATGGAAAGCATTTATAGATATCCTGCCAATACTCGCTAAGAGTTCAGGCTTTGACTGTTAGATTATCCAAACTTGGCCAAGACCACCCCGTGCAAGTACGAAGAGACTTCAACAACGGCAGTTGACTATTGTCATAGGATTTCTCATTTTAGCTCTTAGCCTGTTGATATCATATATTCCTATTACTAAAACTAAAACAGGTTAATAAGGAACTTATTCAATATCCTATTCGTGGATTATCAACAACTTATTTTTATGTCATGCTCAAGTGTTCAAGCCTATTTCCCCACAATCAACTAACCCCGCCTCTCGACTTTACATGGTAAATTCGGAAATATTAATTAGCTCCATAGTATAATAGTTTTAGAGTTATATCAATCGACAGGGACCCTGGTAACGAAACCTGGCCTGGTAACGTTTAAAGGCGGAAGATTTCAAAGTCCTGCCTTGGAAACATATTCAATAGAGTTGCACATTTTGGCAGTTCTGCAGAATAGCAGTATTGTTGGTCCAACCATACTTTTACAATGCTAGATGTCGTTCTAGCGTTCCCTTTTCTACAACCACGTGCTTGTTTGTTGCCTATACATACTCCGAGCAAAACTGCCGTGCTTGGCGCTTAAACCCCATGCATCCCCCCTTTTCTACAACTCACGGTGTACTAAAAATGCATAACGTTCCCAAGTCAAAATCAGCTTTTGAAATAGATATAATCCATAGGGGTAAAATAGTCTAGTCATTATGGATAATCAAGGAATTGGGTTAAATAAGCAAATCCAGTTTGGTTGTAAAAAGGAATTCAAAGATTCTGGTGAAGTTTTGCTCAATTTCTATGATGCAAGACAATTTCCCTTCCTATGAATTGATTGGCTTTATAGTTTGCCTTGATATGTATAGCTCAGGTAGCATAGTTTACAATACTCTAGCAATAAATTCTATTTGAATCCGGATTATTGAAACATTATATGGGTAGCGTCCACTGACTTGGACTAGTAGAAGCATGCAATGTCTGATCAATGCTGCTTGAACAGGAACGAAATTAGAAGTATGAAAGAAAATGGACTGAAGACTAGATGTAGGCTGAACTAGAATCATTGGTATCGTACATATCATCCAGGAAACAGCCTGTGCCCATTCGGAAGCCGTATCTGGCCAAAGCCCAATTCTTCAGATCCACAACATATGACCATAGGCCCAAAAGCCTTGCTATCAATGCATGATCATTAATTCCGAGTGACTGTTACTTCACCTTACTCCATTTACAGTCGGTGTATTCTTTACTGGGCATTTGCAGTTGGAGCAACAGGAGCAACTCCTGCATTAGAGTTGGGGACGCCACCACGCCCTCGTCCTCTACCTGCACCTCTGGCTCGTGGTGCACCTCTTCCACGACCACCTCGGCCGCCTCTTGCATCGAGACTTGAGGGCGGTGGAACATTGTTATACAGAGGTTGTGATTGCCCACCTCGACCTCCACGGAAGCCTGGTTGGAAACCATTCTCATGCCCTCCTCGTGAACCATTGGAAGCCGGCTTGTCATTTCTGAAAGCCATGCTACTGTGGATGGCCGGAGAAGCGTGATCATTCACAAGCATTCCGCCTCGGCCTCGCCCTCGGCCCATATTATTACCTCTGAAGCCATTGTTGATACCGGCAACGGCGCCTCTGAACGAACCTCTTAACGGTGGAGGAGCTCCAGCCTCCCGATACTGTCCATGACTGCTGGGAGCATTATAACCTCCATTGATAGTCAGTGGTGTTGTATTTGGTGCAGGTCGCTTCTCCGCTGCTGCCTTTGATTCTTGTGCCAGTTGCTTTTGTGTTAAGTTTAGAACACTAGCTACGGGCACTGTGGAGCCACGGAAAGGGGTGCATCTTTCTCCAAGGCTTGTGCCGCTCATGAACGTAAGGTCAAAAACTACATCAAGTAGCGTAGTGCGTGGAGTGCGGCTGATTCCAACAACGGTACCGCGGGTAGCAATAGGAACACGACCGGAGTCTTGAACATACACTACTCGATCTCCAAGCGCAAAACGTTGGTTACCAAGTCTATGCTCTGCATCAGAGGGCTTCAGCAACGCACTCCTTGGCACACCTTTCATATTCTTGAATTGTGGTTGAGGTCCCTTTGCTATCAGATTGTCTGCTGCTTTTTCAAGCGCCATGACAATATCAGAATCAAGTTGTTCCGCATCGAGCGGCACTTTCTCAAACTTGCTAGATTCGATGGATTTCAGCCATGCAACAATTTCCCTGATTTTTTCGACTGCCTTGTCATCTTCATAAAAATCACTTTGGTCGAAGTCGTTAGCATGAGGTTTGCGCATAATTCCAGCGATAAATTCGGGAAACTTCGTCATGTAGGTTGTGAGTAATTCGATAGCCTTATCGCTAAATTCCCAACCTCGTTCAGATCGTTGCGAGTAGCCTAGAACCTTCAACTTCTTGGACTCAAACTTGAGATTAAGCCCAAGATTAAGACGTGGCAAGCCCAAAGCAGCGACAGAAAACGAAGATGTAATCTTGCTTAGCACAAGTGGGGAAAGACCAAGCATTTTGGCAACAGTATACGAGGGAGTAAATCGACTGTGGCTAGAATGGCGGTTGATTATATCCCGTCCAAAGTTTCCGTCTTTCTCTTTGCCCATCAATGCTGACAGCCAAATGTTTGCTTTCAGATCATCATGTCCTGTGACCTCTAATGGTCTCCCGTAGTTGAACTCTCCTAAGAAAAAAGCACGAGCTCCAGCTGGGAACTCTTCCTCGATTGGAACAGCCGCCTTCTCCAAAAATCTCTGATCCTCGCTGAAGACTTCGGTCACAACTGCTTGAGATGCAAATTCATGTTCCATTCCAGGAATAACAGCATACTCCTTGATTGTAGCTCCGTCGTCTCGCTTCGTTAGGCCTTTGAGGACGTGGATATGCGTAATAGATTCCACACCACCAATAATGATACCAAGACGTTTGCTGTAGCTGCTTTCAATTCGCTCAGCCTTTTTTCTCCAGTCGTCGATCTCCCGAGGTCCATGTTCCTTCCTAATGGGCTGACCTGTTTCATCTTCTGCTGGGAAGTAGTCAAACAACTCGTCGGAAACTTTAACCACCTTTCCTTCTGATAAGAAAGGATAGCCAACGAAGACTCTCTGATCAAGCTTCATACAGGCTGTCTGGACGTTGGTGCGTAGTTCTGAGTTCTCAATGGTGATAACCATACTTTCGTTACGGCTGTCAGACTGGAAAACATTGACACCATGGAACCCAAGTGCAGCGTTGTAAGGAATGGTAGCCAGACTTGGAAAGCCAGCGAGGGCTTGATCTCCAAGTTTGACGCCATCCATAAGACCAACATGATACTCCAGGCCTTCAATAGTGGGTAGGTCGAAGATATTCTCAACACACCGACAGTGGGCAATGTCAGGAAAGATCCCGACTAGAGATGATGGGTAGGTAAAATCAATATCGGGATCATGAGTAAACTTCAACGTAACTCCAAACTCGTTACGGAATTTCTCCCTATCGCTCAACAAAGCGTTTCTAGGAGCCATTGCGGCTAGTAGGCGCGACTCGTCAATGAATGGAATTTTGACAACAGCTTCCCATTCCATCTTTTTTCCGTTCATATCAAGCTCAAAATCGCGAGGGTAGAAGTCGATAATAGGGGAGTTTGGGTTTGTCATTAGATCATGATAGACAGTGGGCACAATCTTTTTACTTCGATCAGGAAGTACACCCATAAGTTGCTCGTATGGGTGGAAAGGCTGGCCGAGTTTGAAGTTGACGTCTGCCCCAAGCCCTTTGATAACATCTAAAACAGTGATCAGTAATCTCCTTTCACTATCGCTACGACATCACTTACCAGAAATCATGGGTGAGTAGTGGTATTGATAATACCATGGCCAAGATACTACACCTCTGTAGTAGTAGTACAGAACCCACTGAAGACCTTGAACGTAATTTTCGCAGAGCTTTGTAAGTTCTGCGTCGTTGTCACGCCCCCATTCAAATTTGCCTTTATAATAACTGTCTTTCCATTCAAGAAACTTGACCTCGTATACTCGATCCATTTCGGCCTTCGCCTCTTCTCTGGTCACATCAATTACTGGAGCTTTATCGTACTGCTTAACCACACGAAGAATGGCAAGCTGCGATTCTTCGTCCTCATCTTCGCCATCTTCATCGATTGGCCTCTGAGGAAAAGACAATTGCATATTGCGTTTGCCATCATCATCCTCTATTGTACGCCACTCCAAGTGAAGGCTATCTGCCAAATCTTGAACAAACTTTCGGTCTGCAGCTGCAAGATCACTGGGGAGATCCAATGGCGTGGATTGGCGTTGTGTGACGAATTTCTTTACCTCCTTGAAGACCGCCTGCTGGCGTGTGGTCATGGCCAATTTTTCCTTTCCTTTAGTCATTACGTCTTGCTTGCCCATTTTCTTGCCCTTAAACCAAGACTGATCAGCACTCTCCGATTCGAAGAAGCGATACTCGACATGTGACAACTCCTCTAATAAGATCGCCAAACGCTTCATGTTGATGACACCTCCCTCATTGATATAGCCGTCACCTTTTGGTAACACAGTCTTATAGACCTTAAACATCAACGCCAAAGCTCCTTCGTTTATGTGCAGGTTTGGTAGATTTGGCAAAAAGTCGTTTCCAACAAAAAACGCCATAAGAATAAAGTCATCAATAACACGTTCCAAATCAAATGCAAATCCCAAAACGCCATTTTCCTTCAATTCCTGAAACTCCAATTCCAGATACTCTCGTACAATGCACAAATGCATAAGATAGAAGTTCTGATGTTCCAGCTCTTTCGATTTAGACTTGCTTTGTCTCCCAAATGTAACCTCCTCCCGCAAGAGACAGAAGTGGGGATCATGGCTCAAAAGCCCTAACATGATCAAGTCGGCATCAAGACCATAAAGACAATGTCGAACATTTGGGTCGTAGTCAGGTTGTGCTTTGGCTAATCGGATATATTCCATAATCTTGTGCTCTCCTTCTCCCGGAACCTCATGGCCAGACAAGACCACCTCACAGCCTTGCCAGTCAACATCTTCGGATACTTTCTTGTTGATAAAGTACTTTAGTTGCTGTGTTAATTTGTGCATAAACTCAGTTCCTGTATTATGAGCATGGTCCACATTCTTAAGGACTTAAACCTACCTGGAGTAATTGCATTACTATCAAATGCCTCTTCTTTTGGCATTTCCTTACCCTCTCGAATTGCCTTCTCCCTGGCAACTTCAACATCGAGCGCAGTTCGGAATCTCCGAGCACGCTGCTGATTCATTTTAGCTCGTGGCGCAACACCATCAATGGCCATAAAGAAGAGCTGTTTAGGCTTTATCTTCCCAAACAGATGTTCGATGTAGTTGAAGATTGCAATGAACATTTGCTCCTCCGTCATACGAAAGGTCGCATCGTCCGAGTCCTTGTGTGTACAGTTGTGAATGATACCGTTCATATCCAGGTAGAGACAGTCGAATTCGGGTATCCGATTCTCTGCGATCAATTGTGAGATCGCTGGATAGCGCTCGCTCATCCATCTGAAAAACTTGGGTACACCCATAATGCTATGCGGCGAAGAAAGCGCAAGGAATTCTATATATATTTAAGTTCGGTAATCGAGTCGAATAATGTTATGCCTGCCGCAAAGGTCTTGGTGGTGAAATAAAGAAGCGGAAACAATTCTCCTACTTTTCAAATGTGCGCCGCACGTTTATACCCCTCTACTTTGTTTGCGTTGCCGTGGGTGATATATGAATATAAATGTCAAGGTTACATAAAGAGAAGAAGATGCTTCAGCCTTGTGGTCCTCCACAAGCGGCTGAAAGTCACATGATTATCTATCTGCCTCAATTTTGAGGCCTAACACTTAACGCGCTTCGCGTCTTCGAAATAGCTTCACCTAATTCTGCGAGTATCAAGGAGCTACTTGCGTAGTACTGCGACGTAATAACTTGCATAGCAACAGCGTAACCTCCTACTAGAACTCCTACCCTCTATTATACTCATCCAAAACCTAATCAACTTGGAACAATGGCACCTGAGCCTATGGATGTTGATGGTGAGTAACAGAAACACAACTGGTTATAATCAACGCGCGCCAGTTCATTGTGGTCTTAGGGAGCGTGGTACGAAAAGAAAGCTGACCGTATATAGCTGCGTCGGAAGCACAGGCTGATGAGACAGAGCAGAGAATAATCAATGAAGGTAAGGTAAATTGAAAAGAGATCTTACAAGATACTAATAATTGTACAGAATATAAAACTTGGAAGAAGAATAGCCCTTTCTTATATGATACAATATTAAGGCATGAAATCACATCCAATTGACAGTGTACTTATGCTAACCCATTGTAGCACTGCTCTAGAATGGCCTACGTTGACCACCCAATGGTTCCCTGACCGAAAAGAGTGAGTCGCTCTAGGTTCCCCGAAATATTAGCGCTAATATTCCGGCAGGCCACCTGGAAAGGACTACACTATTCATCGACTTCTCATTGGCACACATACATCCAATGACGCACAAAATTACCTCCAAATAGCCACCGTTGAATTACCAAAGAACGTTACTCCCAATCCCCGTGACTTCAATGAAGAAACTGGTGAAATTGGTGGGTATGGAAACTCATCCTCAAGCGGAAGTCAAGCTGCGATCAAAATGACTATCGAACAAAAAATTGATCATCCAGGAGAGGTCAATAAAGCCCGATACCAACCGCAGAATGCCAATATTATAGCTACCATGTGCAATGATGGCCGAGTTCTAATCTTCGACCGCACCAAGCATAGTAGTATCCCACAAGGCCAAGTCAAAGCACAAGCGGAGCTTGTAGGACATACAATGGAGGGCTTCGGTCTAAGTTGGAACCCCCATGAAGAGGGAAAGTTAGCAACAGGTAGCGAGGATAAGACTGTTCGGCTCTGGTATGTGCGAAGAGCTTGCACCCTTGTGAATTGCATTTAACATCATCAGGGATCTCAAAACCATCAAGGCAAGTAACAATCAGGTAAAAGCTTCTCGCGTGTACAAGCACCACAGTTCAATTGTCAATGATGTTCAATATCATCCACTTCACAAATCTTTGATTGGGACAGTGTCGGATGACCTTACACTTCAAATACTGGATGTGCGAAAACCTGAGAACGACAGATCAACTATGACAGCAAAGGGCCACACAGACGCTGTCAACGCTCTTGCTTTTAACCCTGCATCTGAGTTTGTTCTGGCTACCGCGTCCGCTGATAAAACAGTTCGCCTCTGGGACTTGCGAAACCTGAAGGACAGCTTGCATACTCTTATTGGACACTCGGACACTGTAACCTCGCTATCATGGCACCCCTTCGAGGAAGCTATATTGGCAAGTGGTAGCTACGATCGTAGAGTTATTTTCTGGGATCTGGCAAGAGTTGGTGAAGAGCAACAACCAGATGACCAAGAAGATGGTGCACCCGAGCTGTAGGTATTATTACATAGAAGCAAACATACAACTAACAGATGGCAGGCTATTCATGCACGGTGGTCATACAAACCATATCGCTGACTTCAGCTGGAATCAAACAGAACCTTGGGTTGTTTGCAGTGCTGCGGAGGACAACCTGATCCAAATCTGGAAGGTAGCCGAAGCAATTGTCGGCAAAGATGCCGAAGATATTCCGATGGACGAACTAGAACGGTGAGGAAGATACGTACGGGATGCTGCTGATGCCCATGGAGTGTGTGGGGGGTTTGGCCAATCGTTACTGTAGACAAGGAGTTTATGCATACCTCACGAGGACGGCGTTACGATTCGAAAACTTAACTTATGATAACTCAAAGGCTATCAGTTTGCGCTAAATAATTCTTCATTGAAATCATTCCAACTTTCAGTCAGGTATATCGCTGATTAGCTGAATCAGGAAGACTACTACCACGCTTTCACAGATTCTTGTATAGCTAAGCTACTATAGAGTTCCGTAATACTCACCTACAGGAATATATGCTGGAACTAGTGTTTGTATTGCAATCTTAGTCTTAGATATCTTGTTGAATATTGCTTATCGGAATACTGCCTCATTCCAATCTTCAAATTGCATTTAAGAGCCCTCGAAAGTCACAGGGACGTCTGATCACATGATATAAATCTGCTTTTAATTCAGGGTTTTGAATACAAAAATAATAGCATAACAGATTACTATACGTCATGTTGCTTTCTATTCGACGCTACGCACGGTATCCTGTAATTAGAACTTGTTTTGAAAACACTATATATTTCTATGTCTTCTTATTTTTACCCGACGTATTCATCCAAGCGATGGTCTGGGGTACTTACGCTTCTACAAATCGGTGTACGTAAATGCCGGACGCTTGATTCCGCACTTATTCGACAGTTCAAGCCACGTCTGTTTCGAAATTGTGTAAACAACGTCTAAAAGGAGTTGGAATTTCCTACAAACTTTGAGTGAAGTTACACCACCTTGCATTCGCTATCTACTTAGTTTGTATTCGAATAGCTATTTCAATGGGGTCAATGCTGGGTTCATCGAACTACATCTGCTTCGATCCGGTGGGCTAAACCAGAATTCCCATTCATCCGCCCGGTAGTCGGCAGTATTTAATATCGCTCCGTACTGCCCACATTCCAGATCGAGCTTCCCCGGAGTCATGTTTATGAATTTAGATTGCGGAGGGTGATATTTCAATCTTCCCAGTCTTCCAGATTTCGAATCACACACTATCAACTGACACCCTTCTGGTGATTCTATGGTGCCTTTCATCAAACTGGGTCCACGCAAGCATGGCTGCCGGGCCGTGTAATGTCATTCCCTGGTCGGAATCTTAGCGTCAGGGTTTCTCACGCTGCATACTCAGTAGCAGCGGATCTGCTATATGTAGAGGCTTCTGCACAGTGTTCTCTTCTCGAGTGACTCGAAGTAACCGAAGATCTTTACCGCATATTTTTAACGTGGCTGCAAATATGAAGTCTTTATTTTCATTCGTGGCCTTGTCAGCTGTCGCCTCTCAAGCTTCTGCTCATTGTGAGATATTCGCTCGACTTGTGTCAATGATTGTCTAATGAGGTGCTATAGATATATTTCAGCAATTGACAGTTGGAGGAACAAAATATCCAGTATTTCAGTTCATTCGACAGGGAACACAGTACGTTAACCATAAAATAAAATTTACTTACTCCTACCCAATTAATGAACGTCTTTTGCTATATCGAATCTTTCTGTTATGTATTTAATATCTTGGAAGTAAAATTGCAGCTCGTTGCTGTTTTAATCTATAAAACCTTTTTTAATCTAGTAATTTACTGACTGCTGGCTATCCAGATATAATTCACCTGTTACGGATTTGACTAGCACAGACTTGAGGTGCAATTTCGGCGGAACAGCTAGCAAGGGAACCACTACTACTACTATCAAGGCTGGCGATGCCTTTACATTCACTCTGGACACAGCAGTCTATCATCAGGGACCGACTTCAATGTATGAGAGTCTCCTCTTTGGATTAAAATCAGATCACTGATGCATTATAGCTATATGGCGAAAGCACCAGGCGCTGCAGCAGACTTTGATGGTTCTGGCCAAGTATGGTTCAAGATTAAAGACATTGGGCCAACCTTCTCTAATGGCCAAGCTACTTGGGACATGAGTCGTAATTCCACCCCTTCCATAACTACGACCACAGTTCTTCGCTAACGGCCCATCAGAAACCTACACATATAACATTCCCTCGGCTCTCCCAAGCGGTGACTACCTTCTACGAATGCAGCAACTAGGAATTCACAATCCATACCCAGCTGGTACGCCACAATTCTACATCGGCTGTGCACAAGTCACTGTTACGAATGGCGGAAGCGGAAGTCCTAGCCCATTAGTTTCGATCCCAGGTTTCATCAAGGGTGATGAGCCTGGATACACAGCGAATATCTATAATGGACTCACTTCGTACACTGTTCCAGGGCCTGCTGTTGTAAGTTGATTCCCTTCTACATTGTACTTTGGAACATCATATTGACGATATGATAGTGGGCTGGCCAATCTTCTGGAGGTGGATCGAGCCCAGCTCCAACAACCCCGGTAGCAACTACACCTGTGACAACGACTGCTGTTCCAACCTCAACAAGTGCCCCTAGTGGCCCGACAGTTCCGAAATATGGACAATGTGGTGGTCAAGGTTGGGGAGGCTCGACTGTATGTGTTGCCGGTACTACTTGCACGGTGTCCAACCAGTACTACTCGCAATGCTTGTAAACTGTTTGAAACTGAACGCCGGACAAAGTGTAATGTTACCGACAGCTTTTGCTAAGAGACTTGTGCAGTGGCAAATACTGTAAGGAGTACTTTTATATGTAAATATTCTTGATCTTGGGAGTTTCTTAGAATTGGTAGTCACTATAAAACAATTTGGCCGCGAACAGAACATCAGAACTTTGTGCGCAGTATCAGAATTTGACACTAACGATTCATACATATGGAGAAAAACATAGCTGAAACTAGTGAGATGTAGGCTCCTTTTGCATTGTAATTGTAGACGCCTTAAAACTCCTCAAAACGCCTCTAAAACCCCCTTCGCTATCACCAATCTCCCATCCCCAAAAAAAAGAGAAATGCCCCCTCCCACCAATAAATCACAACCATCAGTCATCAGTCATCAACCGTCAACCATCTATTTCCAGCAATAAGCACCCATGCCAGGCTCAGTACCTGCTTCTTGGGCCAGAGCTGTGCATACTTTTACAAACTTGCCACTATCAAGTTGGCCTGAGTGGCTGGAACACTGATGAACCTGGTCCCCGTGATACATGGCGTCTGAGAAGATAGAGCCTGCAAACTGGGCGACGAGTCCGATGACTGTGCTGCCGATTTCTCCTACTCCAGGATATGGCTATTAGATGTTAGCACGAATTCTCATCTTCTTTCAATAGAATCTGGGTTGCGATCTGACGAGCCTATGGGTAATATAAGACATACAATGGCAGAAACAGCAGCAGAAGCGGCGTCACCAACTTCCCCTGCGATTTTATTGATCTCATCACGCTTGTCCCCTTTCATAAGGTGGCAGACGGCTTCGGTACGGTCGTTGTATTGAACTCCTGTTTTATCGGTACTGGTCTGACATTTGCAGTTCCAGCCTGCAAGAGCAGTCGAGCTCAAGAGGGTCGTCAAAAGGAGGGCGGAGAGTTGGAATTGCATATTTGGTTTATGGGCTTAAAGGGGTAAGAAACTGGTCTGTGGTTGGGTGTATATGGCTAAGAAGATGAGAAAGTTTGCTGGTTAGTTTCTACTGGCTTTTGAGTTGTTGAGCTGATGAGTTGATGAGTTGATAAGAGTTATTCAAAGGGGGGTTGAGGTTCCTTTTGTAGGCTTGAATTGCCGGCTTCTTGATCATTGTTCTTCAAATATTCGGATATCTAATCTTAGAGCCAAGAGTAGAGAAATCCTGAATCTCTTCTTGAAGCGATGTATGGAGACTTGTTGCAGGATTTAGGATCTCGGCGTCAACTATTCTAAGCAGTAAATGTCCATGGACTGACTATATCTAGTTAACGTTCAGATGCTTCATGCTTAGTATTCAGCGGGTAAGAAAGCTTATTCTCATTAAGGATGCGGCTTTAATCTTAGCATGTTTCTGATTCTTGTACAAGATCTCGATTTGTAATTTGGAATTTGGTATTGACTATGAGCCAGGACCAATTGTGTGGGTGGGTCACATCAGCACTGAAACTCAGCCTCTTTTTATAGAGGAGCTGCCAGTAATGCATCTAAGAGATGTCACTGTATGGAGCAGTGGATACTGTAAGTACCCCTGTAGTCGCATGGTAGTCATATCACATGTCTAGTCCGATCGATTCAATGTCTTCTACTCAGTTGGAATTTTTATGACTGCGCGAAGTCCAAACGTATATTGTCACGTGACTTTTACTTTTCAATATCTATTGTTATCACAACAGCTGTATAACACCATACCATTTCGTACCATACTGGACTTTTACACGGGAATTCGGCAATGTAGAAGGAGGCTGCACGCCGAGCAGATGTCTTACGCATGTACTGATCGCGATCGATTTGATGGTTCTATCGTAGCTTCACAATACCCTAAGATATCTCAAGTCTAGTAAGCAACAAAGGTGACAGTGGCGTCCAAATAAGGCTTTCCTATAATTATCATTCCCAAGTCTCAGACCAATTACCGGATGTCTCGATTGAGTGCAGTTAAATGGGGTCACATTTGGAGTCTCTTGGTCCCGCGGGAATTGCTCAGCCCCTTAAATCCTGGTCACATACCCGGCCACAGCCTCACCTCCGCCGAAGATTGTGAGTTGCAGAAACTCAGTCGTTGAATTTATGGCATGATTCTAACTATGGATATTCACTTAGATTTCAAGCTTCAGGTAATTCTCCTTTTCACTCTGATCCGCCCATCAGCTGGGGGAAATATCGCCTCCGCCATCCACTTACTCTCAGGTCTCTTCCCTTGATGTACAGGAGCTAACTCGATGTCATAGTTGGTTAGGACATAAGCCAAAATCATCTTCAACTCGAATTCCAGTAGGAACCTACCGGGGCACGCATGTCTTCCATGTCCAAAAGGTAAGAAGTTTTCCCCCGTGCTGACAAAGCTCAGTCCGGATTTCTCATTTCCTTCCTGTTCTCGAATGCGCGAGTATCTGAAAGGATCGAATTTTTCGGGATCTTCAAAGGTCTCTCCATCAGTTTGACTTGCCAATAGGAAGGAGATAATAGAGTGTTTTGGCAAAGTGATGCCTTCCTCTGTCACTAAACCATCCACCAATATCTTTCGGATTGGAGTGCGGTTCCCAAATGATTGAAGTCGCAAAGTTTCTTTAAGAACCGAATCGCATCGCACCATTTTTGCTACAGAGGCTTTCGTCCATTCTCCAATCTCACCCACGACACCGCGGATTTCTTCGCGCAGAATAGAAATGGTATTGAACTCCGCATCGCTGTCCAAGACATTGAAGAGGATGTTTGTGATACCAATACTTGTCTGGTGGATAGATCCGAAATTTGCCATCGCCAAACGGCCTGTCATGTTTTTGAGATTGAGTTCATGAGGTCGATCGCTTTGGGCATAGCGAAACATCATTTGTAGATGATCGTTAGGATCATTATCCGATTTTGGGCCCGCATTGATAATAGCTAAACGCTCCTCGTATAGTGATTTCCATTGACGAGCGAATCGACGCTGAAGATTAGAGTTTGGAATCTTAACGAGAGCACCCATGAGCGGACGGAGGAATTTTGGCGAACCACCACACAATGCAGCGGTCATCACAAAGTGGTTCGAGAACTTGATATTTGTACGAAGGTACTCCTCGTTCCTGCCTGATAATGCATTAGTGGCACCTCATCGCAATTTTGGGCTGCATTGTACTTACATAAGGGAAGCCCAACAGTGAATCTACTAGAAGCTTGAGCTACAACCATCTGCATAGTTTCTAAGACATTGAACTCATTCCAGTCATTTTCGTCAGTACCAAAGCGTTCATCGAATGCAAAGCCCAGTTCATCTCTCAGAGCCACGACAATTCTCTCAAGCACAGCATTAAGGTCTCGCTTTACTAACTTTCCCTGCCACGGGTCTGTAATGTGTGCACCATTCCCTGTCAAGTGATTGATCTGATCAATTTCCAGAAAGGCTTCCATATTACTAACAGCTGAATCTGGCTGTGCAACCAACCACTTCAGTGCACTGGTTGGCAATATAATCTCATCTCGAAAGCCCAATCCTGGAATTATACATGCTTTCCCATGCTTCGAGTACTCGGATATGTTAGTGTTATTTTGATGAACGGATAGATTTCGTCCTCACGGTATGATATGCTTCGTCAAACAGCCGTTTGCAGTCAGTGTAGTAAGCCAATCTGGTTTTGAAACTGAATCTCGTGCTCCCAGGCGGCTCGCGTATTCTGGGAAGATTCTCTGGATAATCAATTGTAAACGCCCTCCTTACACTGTAGATAATGACTACAAGAGATAAGCCGATCAGCCCTGCCTTTTGAAAAGAGCTGAGAGTAGATAATTGATTCAAGAGAGCCTCCATGATTCTTGTTCGTGAGAAAAACCCAGATATGGCGCTTGTTGGTAAGGTCTTCTGACATCAAAGGAGGAACGAAGCCTTTAATGAGCAATCCTTGGATAATATCAAATCCCACACGATCACGGGGTCCACAAGTTGCCCTACCTATCACATTCCAGAACTCGTGTTATTCCAACATAGTAATGGCAGCTAGAGTTTATCTCCTTGGCAAGTCTGCTTCGCCGCACACTCGCATATATATCTAGGGAGGTGATGCTAGAAAGCTGCACCATCGGTTTATGTTAACTACTTACGAGCTTTCGGTCCTTCCAATCCACGGCTTTGACTCGTAATGCGGAATGGCGTGTATATAGGTAAGGTGTGAGGCAGCATCTCTAAATCTAAAACAGATTTATTGGTCGGCAAGACCTACTGATATTGAAGTTCATCAGAATCTTGCCCTTAATCCAAAGCGCCTAATTCAGAGTTTGCATATTAGGAGCTATCGGCTTGCCATGGACCTTTGCTATAAGGCATTAAATTCATATCAATTTCATTATACTCAACGTATTTAGCTATTGTCTTATCATCGATTCTGGTCTCATCCCAACGTCCTTCTTCAGAACTCCTGCTTTCCTCAGAATGTCAACAGTCTTTTCGACGACAGCTAAATCAACCCCCTTGGTTTTGGAGGCAAATGTCACTGTCTTCAGCCATTCCTTGGCATCCTCTTCGCTATAGTCAAGACTTGTACTTATGTACTTCACCGCCTCATCGTGGTGGGCGTTGAAATACTCAATACCCTGGTCGATTCTTTTAAAGAGATCGTCCAATCTATCATCTTCTGTTTCCGAAGAACTCAAGATTTGGGATCCTGCCACTATTTGCCTATGAATTGAGTCAGTATATTTGACCATTCAAGATCCGAGAATCGATTCGTACCAACTTGGCCAAGGGGTATAAATCTCTCCAATCCTCTTGATTTCTCCATTGTCATAATATCGTTTAGAAGTAAAGTGTTCCCACATGAAAAAGTCGACTGTTTTATCGTTTACTCCATTGCGTAACTTTTCAAAAGTTTGTAGAGGAATTGTCTGGAAGGGTGTAGAATTTGATGAGAGCCAGCCTTGAGAATCTGCTAGAACGAATCCCATAACATAGCTTCCGCTACCTATTCGAGAAACACCAATTTTTCCATCCTTGATATCTGCAACATCGTTGATTTCTCGTTTGGAGCCTGTTGATATTGCCCAGCCTGTATCATTTAATTAGTATTTTTCTCCGCATATGCACAATTCCTTCCGCAGTTGGGAAAACTCTCCCTGGCCCCTCATTTGCAATACTTACAGAGAGGTGTTTGGACATATGTCCCTACAATTTTATAACCACCATCTCCTTCGATATCATCTTTCCCGAGCCCGGCAACCCAGCCTTCCGTCAGTCCAATTGCTACATCTATTTCTCCCGCTCTTATCGAGGTAATCATATGTCCAGTACCGGAAGGGAAAGGAATCAATTCAGCAGTGAGACCAAAGTGCTTGGTCGCGAAATGGAGAGGTGTTGAGAAATGCTCTGGGACGTAGCCCACTTTGAGAGGTTTAGATGACATTATGAAGCTAAATACATGGTTAGCACACTATTTATTGCAGTACGCCAGTCTAGATAGCTTGATGAGGGACTGAATTCACGTAGGTGGTCTGGTAAGTAGTAGATATCCAATGTAGTAAAAAATCAAAGCATTCTCCCATCAAAGGGCAAACAAGAGGAGGCAGATATATGAAATTATAACATCAATAACAGAAGTAGAGCGGAAGTTGCTTACCTTGTCAATCAATTGTGTATGGTTGGTATAAATGGCTGATACACATAGTTCGATACACCATTACAATGACGAGACGATGGCGGGGCAATGCTCGGCTCATGTGGCAGCGGCGATAAACAACCAAAGCTGGACAACTTTACAAACCAACCATACACCAAATATTCCCTTCTATACAGAACCGCCAAAGAACCCAAGAGGAGTTTCGCAGTCATGGCATCTAGTACCGCGCAAAGGCGTCTTCTACAGGAATACAAAGCTCTTACCAACAATCCCCCAGAAGGCATCACTGCCGGACCCGTCTCCGAAGACGATCTCCTGTACTGGGAAGCTCTGATTCAAGGGCCTGAGGGGACACCGTTTGAAGGAGGAATATTTCCTGCTGAGTTGAAGTTTCCAAAGGATTATCCGCTTGCGCCACCAACAATGAAGTTTTTGGGGGAGATTTGGCATCCTAATGGTATTGTCTCCTCACCGTCCCTTGCTATTTCTCACCCCTCCGTGAATGGAAGAACCGATTTAGGATCATTTTATAACCATAGGAAGCCCTAACGTATGTTCTAGTATATCCTAGTGGTTTAGTCTGCATATCCATTCTCCATCCACCAGGAGACGATCCAAATCATTACGAGAAGGCCTCAGAACGTTGGTCGCCCATCCAGAGCGTAGAAAAGATATTGTTGAGCGTAATGAGTATGCTGGCTGAGCCTAATGATGAAAGTCCGGCGAACGTGGAAGCTGCGAAACAATGGAGGGATCATAGGGATGATTATGAGAAGAAGGTGCGAGATGGGTGCAGACGGATGCTTGGGCTTTGAGAAGGACGGAAAAGGATATGTGGTTAATGACGGGGAAATACAGGGAAAGCTAGACGAGAGCAGCATGATTTGTTTCGAGGTACTTATTTTGCTGCTTCAGACTTGCGACTATGCATTCAGTGGAGTATAAGGCGTAAATTCAAGTCGTATTTTGCGGCGCCGGGCTTATTGTTGTGTTAGAATACAAAAGCCTCTTCTGTCGCTAGATTATTCTTTTGCATGGGCTCTCTTGTGTGATCTGCTTAAATATGGTTCAAGAAGACATAGTAGGTTGCCTGGTAAATTTGATGGCTTGAAATACCTCTCTGGTACACCATACGTTCTGAGATAGAAAGACAACTTTATCTCTTTGACAGCATTTGAGAGTCATCATTTGACAATGTAGTGGAATCTTTCTTTCACACTCATTAATCTGCCCTCTCTATGAAGAAGTACATCGAACAGATTGTTGTAAATATTTCGGCCGCTTTCATCTTGCTGCGTAGCCATTGGAGCAGTGGAGACCATCCCTATCTTCAAATGACTCCAGCTCTAACTTCTGGTAGAGTGGTACTTTAAGCAGAGAGATCTTCTTCGTACAGAACCCATGCCTTCATGGTCTGTCTCCTATCCAAAGCTGTACGTCATATCTCACTTTCACGGTTACAGACAACCTTGCAGCCTCAACTACAAGATTCCATGTCCATAATCTGTGTCGATATTGCACAATCTTTGTTCTCGCCGGTAACCCGGCATCTGAAGACCCGGTGGTTATTTTGTAAACACAATTCACCTCTTTGAACTGATGTGTGTTCAGATATGTTTCAAAGTGGATCTCGTGTCTAGAAGCATCAATTTTGCAAATTCAAAGAGGTGGACATGAACATCAAATACCTCCTCACTGGCAGAGATTGTTGCGGATGTGGTTCCTTTTGGAGAAGCGTCGATGGAACGACAGTTAGAGTTACGCGCAAAGTGGTATTCGAGATTGGTCTATCTGATGCTGTCGTGGTTACGGGGATGGATGCCTTGGTATGATGCGCGAAGATAGGCAGCATGTTAGATTTACTTTGCCCTAGTACTTATTTAGATTTTCAATGATCCCAAGTATATTCATGCAGTATGAAATAGGGAAATGACTACTTCAAGGATGTATGACATTGCTTTCGCCTGGAGAAAGCAATAGTTCAGATATGCAGGTTTTAGGTACGCTCAAGTGCATCTTTACTTCTTAGCGAGCCCCTTAGAGAAAGTTAAACATTACCGTGACGTGATAAAATTTAAATGATATTGATGGTTGAGTTCTTCAAAGATCATCTATGATTTTGAATAAGGAAATCTAGCTCTAAATCGCAGACATAGCCTTATGATTCTGAAGTTAGGAATGATAGCCAACCGGCTCACTCAACCAACCCACTTCCTATTCTCGTACACAGTATAAACTTGCGTACCGTAAGCGAAGTATCCACAAACCTTCTAGGTTGACATAAAATCTCTCCATAAATGACAGTTGATATTTGGCGCTGGAAAGGCGCTTAGGCACCAACGTGTTGGCTTGACGGTTATTCTGTAGGCAGTAGCCTTGCATATTGATGCAGCCAACCAACCAAGTTCTCACATACTTATACATAAGCAGAACACATATTTTACGATTCACAAATACTAGACACTAGATTCATTCCCACAAGTCTGGATTATGCTGAACGGAAAGCCGTGAATTTATACAATTGTGAAGGTCTCTTCGTAACCACATCCCACGTCTCGTTTCCAACTGGGCCCATATTTCCCCCGAAAAATAACACAACCTCACAATGTCTTCCTCTCCAATCTGGAGCCTTTTTCTTCTTTCTCGGACTTTTTTCCGACGCCTACTCAATACTTCAGCACCAGGCTTCACCTTCTTCCAGAAGTTCTTTGCAGCATGGCTCAAAATGGATGTCACAACCATTGCGGCCGGTCTCACCATATTTGGCACAGTCACGGGTGCATTTCGTATTGTCCAAGGTTTGGCTCTAAAGATGTATTGGTGGTTTATGAAGTTCTTCACGGCTGCTATCTCTATTGCGAGCCACGACAGGCTGAATAAGGAGATTTTGAACTGGATCGGAACTCAGGTTTTGGAGAAACAGGGGGCCAGAATTTTGACCGCAACGAGTGAGATTATGTAAGTTAGTTTCGTCTCGAGAACGCCTGTTGCTTGCAAATATCTCATTCTTGTGGAACATTTTATCTAAAGGCATCTAATGGCAGCAAAGAAGCGTTTGAACCACCCGATTCTCGCAGAATTCTCTGTACAGAAGACTGCTAACTAGATCCTAAATATAGAGAGAGAGATTCCTGGCGCCGTCACATGGATACAGAGACCGAAAGAAACGACTTCTATCACGAAAAAAGAGTTCCAATAGAGTATCTTCCAACCTTCGGAACTACCTGGTTCATCTATAGCCGGAATCTATTCATGGTTCGCCGAGTTCCAACTAGTCGATCCATCACCAATACTCCGAAGGAATATTCTTCGGCCCCCAACGGTAATGAGCCACTTGTTGTCATGTGTTTAGGACGATCTGTAGAACCAATAAAGAGATTCTTCGATGTCGTTCGAGACTTTGCTGATAAGCAACGGGAAGCTTACATCACAGTCCGTGCTTCTAAAGCCCAATACCATCGCGAGTCTTGGGACACAACGATTTTGCGACCTATTCGACCACTATCAACTGTACATTTTGATGAAAATATGAAGGCAGATCTCATTGCTGATATTACAAATTATCTGCAGTCTTATACCAGACGCTTCTATAACCAACGAGGTATCCCATACCGCAGAGGTTATCTTCTTCATGGGCCACCCGGAACTGGAAAGACGTCTCTATCCCTTGCTTTAGCAGGTCACTTTGGGCTTGAACTATATCTACTACATCTACCAAGTATACGAGAAGATAGAGAACTCGAAAGATTATTTACAGCATTGCCACCTCGGTGTATCATTCTCCTAGAAGATATTGATGCAGTAGGAATTAGTCGTCAACGAGATATGGCAAACAGTGGGAATGAAGATGAAGACGACGAAGAGAATGAGGAAGACAATAATAAACGCAAATCATCACAATGCACACTTTCAGGCTTGCTCAATGTAATCGATGGGGTCGCATCTCAAGAAGGTCGAATTGTACTTATGACATCGAATATGGCACACAAACTTGATGCTGCGCTTGTTCGACCTGGAAGAATCGACAAAATGATCTTTCTAGGGCAAACCTCACAGCGAAGCGCTGAGCTAATGTTTCTTCGCATGTATACACCTGATGAGGTGACCTCGACACTCCCAGATTCAAATCTCACCTTTCAAGAGGGGGAGCTTGAAAAGTTGGCCCTAGAATTTAAAAGCAAGATACCCAATGAGACATTCACGCCAGCACAGCTTCAAGGATATCTTCTTGACAAGAGAAGTGACCCTAGAGAGGCAACGAGAGAGATTGAAATATGGGTTGCATTGGAACAGGCTAAGATCGAGAAGGCGAGAGTCAGATCAAAAGAAGCTGCGCAAAGGAGGGCGAGGAAGAGAAGAGAGGCGGCTAGGAAGGCTTTGATGCGAAGTGTTAAAGATAGTGACTTAGATATTGAGGATGAGCTTGATGCGCTGGAGGCATCAGAAAAAAGGAGGACCAGGGTAGAAATGAAGGATGGAGAGGAGAGCGGGGAAAAGGACGATATGGGAAAGAAGCAGGAGTTGAGATCTGACGGGGTTGAAACGTCCCAAAAGAAAAATTTGCAAACAGAACAGGTTGAGCTAACCTCAGAACCAGAGGTGAAGGAGAATGTAGCTACAAAATCCAAAGACATAGGTGAGCCAGCAGAAATAGTTGACGGCGAAGAGAAAAACACAGGTTCGAGGTCGCCATCATAGATTCTAGCGTGCACCAAGGCGATCGTTGGAATGAGGTTCACACGAATAAATGCTGTAGACAGAATGCCAATTAGAAAAGACTAATGACTTAGTTATTTGGTTTAATAAACTACTAATTTGACAAGGTGCCGAACTTTTAAGGGGGTATCGAGCTAATGACTTAATTTACAACCTGAACTGATGATCTAATGACCTATTAGCACACTTGTTGGACAGTCTGATGTACGAGCGAACTAATCAACCTGTGCATTAATGAAGCCAAATGGAAACAGAGCACATAGACACTTCTATTTCCCATTCTGTGTGAGAACGTCACCATAAAATCTTTTCCGTGGTGGTGCGTAGATATCATTAGGACATCCCGGATGGCATGTCAAACAGAGATCTGGCAGTTTTGCATTATCATGTCTCCCCATATCAAGAAAATAGAAGATTTTCGAAATAGGGTATTTTGAGAGCATTTTATGGGATATTTCAAATGGATAGGTGCTTAGCTCCACGAGTCATCAACCAGGAGAAAATCAATAGCAAGAGCCATTTGACGGAGATGGATAGTTGACAACTCACAGAGAGAAAAGCCTGTTTCTTACTCAAATATATCTAGAAGGACCGAATGATTCATATATTAGCAGATAAGGCCGTTCCATACCTGTCCAAAAATTAGAGCTGCTCCACAGCTCCCGATATTTCTTCAACATTTTTAATTATCCGATCAATCTGAGAGCTGCAAATCCGGGGAGAAACTAGATCTATAGGGCGAAGATCCTGCCAGGACGGCAGTTTTTACGGGGCAGTGTATCCGTCGAGATCAAGATTTTAGATTGCGGTTTCTCTAGCTTGCTAGATGAGATTCATGCCAATAGACGCTACATTGGATCTACAATGCATCACTGTTCAGCACGGCATTTCTCATCCGAAGCTGGAGATCGTTATTGTATGGGGCTCTCTGTATGCCATAACGTAGAAATTCCGCATGATTGTTTCGCCGGTTTTAGCAAGCAGCATCACAGATTCCTATGCGTTTAGCAGGAGACGAGTACTGGTATCTGATATCGGAGAATTTACGTTAAATAACTATTACTCTAATCTTGGGAACAAACAAACGGACCTTTTCCTGCCGTGTGTCAGCTGCACGTTGGGAGCGCTAGTCGTTCTGAAGTATGTCTCCTGGTTCTCCTGCAGATTTCAGTGTTCTAGTTAGAATTTCCCGACTAGGAGAACCTGACTTGTCTTTTGTAAGAATGAGAGAATGGCATGGCTGCTAGAGAAAAGACGGGAAGAAGACGGGAAGTAAAAGTCCTGACTGCCGCGCCTTGGCTTGCGGTATATCTCGGGATCTATTATCAGCCAAGTCTGGGCGAAAGGCTCAGGTGGCTCAAACTGCATACTTGTCAGTTTGTCTGAATCAAATGCTAACGATTCAGGAACCGTAGCTAGTCAGGCTTCTTGACTATATTACAATAAGACCTATACGTGGCTGCGTGACCTATTCAAGGTCTATTCAAGGGCAGAAAATGGTCCCCTCTTCTAATTTTGGACTGTGAGGCGCTGTGTGGGTGAGTACCGGAGAGTACCCCTTTTCAAGCGAATGTCATCGGAGCTAGACGAGATTGATCCAATAAGTTTACCAATTCCACGGGCTCGGCTCTTGGATGATGTTCTGGCTTAGCTAAGTAGGGTCATCCCCTAGAGCATCGTAGATCGCTGGTGAAGATGTCTATTCCAGCTACGTCCATTTACCTAGCGCGTTTCATTCTGTCGGTATAATAAGTTACGTACCGACAAGATCGAAGCCGATGATCAGTTGATTCCCGAGAGCTGCTTGTTCTTTGCACCAGAGCAAAATTCGCTGGCAACGTGGAACGCACCATCTGAGAAGTAGCAAGTGTCCAAATAGCAGCGATAAATTGACTTTGGCCTAGGGGTCTGTAACTCGGGTTCAACCTTCAAAATCTTCCGTACTAGATTAGCGCTGATCGTAATGTCGATGCAGAGATAGTAGCTCCATAGGTTTGATGGGACAACTGTAAGGATCATTGGTCGGAACTGTATTTCCTCATTCAATCCCTGCTCGATACTTACGTTTTACATGTTATTCGGAATCCTTGGAATCCGGGCAAGATAGTCATTCGTCCATAGGTTGCTAGTGCGTCACTAGCCTCTTAGTAAACTACTCATAGGCTGAGGACTAGAATAATTACGGATTGGTAGAGGCGGTCCGACCACCCTCCATACATGCTAGTTTGATGGTCTTTACTAGGTTACGCATTGGAGTCTTAAGAATTTATGGGCTTGATGGGGTTCTGTTATTTATCATCTATCGGGCCCTTCCTTCTTCACTCTCTTAATTCGTCATTTTGCATACTTTTGGTTTATTCCGAGGTATATCGACCCAAACCCGAGGTCTTTCGCTATGAAGGAAAACAGAGCGGATGAGTTTGTTGCAGTCCTGGTGCTGTTCCTGCCGGTGTGCATTATAGCCGTATCATTACGATGCTATTGTCGGCTTTTCCTGGTCAAGTGCTTTGGGTTGGATGATTGGTTCGCTGTTCTCGCAGTAGTAGGGCTTCCCTTATTGAACATGAGTTTCTCTTCTTCGACACCAATGCTAATAACTTTGGCTAGTTTTTCTATATATTTTTCAATTCTTTTGCTATCACTGGAATTCACTATGGAACTGGACGTATGCAGCATCTCATTCCCGAAGGGAACTTTCCCATAGCGATGAAGGTATGTTTGATATATCATGGACTTTCTCAAGACAAGCTAACATTCATATAGTGGTGGTGGGCATGTGAACCGACATACGTCCTCGTGGGCATGGCACTCAAACAGGTAGGTCTCTGTCGCTTTCCTCCATCTACGTATCTGGTAACCTAGATGACATATGATCTAACGTACCAATTTCTCACAGAGCATCGTTATTTTCTTGCTAAGACTCGCCGTCCACCGTGTTCAGAGAATGGTTCTATATGCGACGATAGTGGTGACGCAGATCTATAGCGCTTACTTTTTGTTTCTCTTCATCTTCCAGTGCTGGCCAATTTCTCATTTCTGGAACCAATACCGCGGAGGTGCTGGTCACTGTATCAACCCTCGCATCATCGTGTCGTCATTCTATGCCTATTCTGCTATCAGCTGTGCTGCAGATTGGATATTTAGCATCCTTCCCATCTTCATGGTTTGGAACTTACAGATGGATAAGAAGGTTAAGATCTATGTTGCGGTAATGCTTTCCTTTGCTGCTCTGTAAGTTGCCGCCCTTTGAACAAAACACCTTTCCAACTTTCACATCATCTGACCAAAGTCTAGTGCTTCTACTGCTACGATTGTACGCATACCATACATTCGAGGTTTTGAAGACACACAAAACTTCTTATACGCCACTATCGATGTGGCAATCTGGTCTACAGCAGAGGTGGGACTGGGTATTGCGACATCTTGCGTTGCTACCCTCAAGCCTCTGCTCAGGAAACTTAAGCTCGCCACCGGCCACTCGTCAGATGGGACCTCGTATGGCTGGAAAGGCCACTCTGGTTATCATCGCAACAAGCACGGTGACCAGCTCCAAAACATCTCGATGCGGGACGATTTGAAGAACAACGTTGGGGTCACGACAGTAGTTGGTATGGGAAAGAAGGGAAACAAACTGAATGAAAGCAAAGGAGGGAGTCGGACAGGAAGCATTACGGCACTGAAGGATCCGCAAGGGTGGAATCACTCGAGCGACAGTAAGACGAATGATGCGGATAGTGACGACTTTATTCCCCTGCAATCGGATTTCGAGGTTAGAAAAACGGTGCAGATTACTCAATCTTAGAGAGCGGGAGAGCATATGAAGTGAGCTACTGCTGACTGAGGAGGATAAGCAGCAGATGCTGTTGTAAGGTTGAAATGTGTATATATATTAGGCACAGTGCCTTGGTAATGATAACATCCACAATAAATGGAAATATATTTAAGTGAAAGGCACAAGAATGCTTTGCTGATGGTATTGACCATGGCAGTGAGCAAATATACGAATGATAAGATGGTTTAAGGATGTATAGCTCTCATATAGTCTCACAATTAATTTCAATCATCATAAAACATCATTCTCTTGTTTTGCTCGAGCATTTTCTAGCCGCCGCAAGTAGTCACTCCTATGACCGACTGAGCATTCAGATTCTGTTCATCCGTAAGATGATCTCGAGGCATTGAAGTGTCATCTTTCGAACTTTGTGGTGTGGATCCAGCATGTATTGTACCGTTGTTTGGTGATAGCACAGAAAGTGGATTGGGTGGGGTGAGGAGTTCTCCATACCAGCTTGGTGATTCAGAGAGGTGGTATCGAGGACTATGACGTTCGAAGGGTGCATTGGCGAGCAGGTTGATGCGAGGTTGGCGGAGAGAGGCCGAGTCTGACTTGAAACTGAGCTCTTGAATGGCCTAGGCATCTCGTTCCCATTTCTTCTCTTGGACCGCGAAAACTTTCTTTAAGGGTGGCGACGTGGGGCAATTCTCCATCATAAAAATGTCGTCCTGTTCCTGAGACATTGGCACGATCTCCAGTTTCGAAATTTGCAATTAGCGTTGACTCTTCAATCTTCTCCACATCCGGATCACCTGGAGTGTCAGCTGGAGTGTGGCATGCAATGTAAGGGGGTGTAGCTGTGCCATATTAGCAATCAGTTGTGCATGCTACAATCGGTCACTTCGGAAGACTCTACGTTCTTCATATATCGCTGTATTTTGGCTGCAGGCACTTCTCGTCCATGGATGCTGATCACGCTCTCCTTTCCCTCTTCAGCTTTCCGTTTCAGCATCTTCCTAATAGCCACTGACATATCAGCTCTTGAGATGCTATTTTCTAGGTGCCAGAGTACGAAACGATATTTGTATAGCTTATTGCTGTATACACTTTAGCATGGCGTCGACAAACAGATGATGAGTAGTATAACACGTTGCATAGAAATTGTGATCGTGGATCATGATCTCTTTCACTTCTTTCAAAGGCTTATTCTCAACTATATAAATCCTAATTAATAGATCTTGGTAATCCGCCCATTCCTTAGACGTATGTTCATAGGAGGAAGATGTTTATGAGTGATTTGGATAAACCATCGTTATGGGTGGACAGCTATGCAACGGTATAAATGAATTCAATGTTCAACTTTGAAATACTTGAATAGATCTCCTTTGACTCTAATGACACTAGTCTAAGGTCAGATCTATATGGGAATGTAGTTTCTAAGGGCTTACTAGCCTTACCTAAACTGCATGCAAAGCCATGCACAGTCCCTTTGCTTAACCAATAAGCCGCGATAATTAGCATTACCTACCTACTTGGATTTTGTAACCAAAACAATGTCTTAGCCATGTAATGGACTTTTGGTTCTCCACAAGAGCCGATTGCCTCAAAACAGCCTTCTGTATGTTAGTAGCCAGGAACAAGTGCAGATCTTGTTGCCCGGAGACAGTTGAGATACTCTGTCGTTGCCTTTGAAAGTTAGACCGGATGGTCCTTCAGCGAAGAACCGTGTAATTAAGAGAGAACAGATACAATCCGAATGACCTCCCAAAATTGCTCATTGTTTAATGCTAAAATATAGTAGGGGAGAATATGCAACGCAACATGCGCCATATTTTAGATCTACAAAGGCTGTATAGCTATGATAGTACTTGCTATGTTTTAATAATAATTATTGCAAGGAAATGACCAACATTCGTTGACTGAGCTGGGAAAAGAAGTAAATACTCAGGAAGTGCAAAATGCGAAACGCGAAGTATGTACTTTCTTGAATATTGAGAATGACATAGCTTTCCAGATCGCGCACGCGTCAAGGATAAGCTACCCTGCTCAAGTTTTCCGCCATCACCACTTAAATTTCCATACTTCGTAGCAACCACAACATATATGGTCCAAACCCCCCACGCAGCATAAAAGGGCAATGTGATGTCTGTTCTCCGCCAGCTCCTCCGAAAGCCTCGCAGCTCCGCATTTGACTTCACCTACCCACGAGCGCGTTTCAATTCCACCAAAGAGTCGCGCCTCCACTCCCGCCTCTCTCGCTTGCAAGCCCGCCTCCCTCCCTTCCTGCACCCTTACACTTCTACCCTCCTTTCTGCACCAGCTTCGAGCATAACATCTTTCCTCATCCTCCACGAAATCACCGCTATTGTTCCGCTCGTTGCTCTCGCAACTGCCTTCCATTATGGGGGGTGGTTACCAGAAACGTGGACGGAGGCACGGTATGTAAGGGAAGGAATTGAGCGGTTCGGAAGGTATTTTGGGGGAAAGGGATGGTTTGGTTTTACACGGGCGCAGGATACTGGGAAAGGTGAGGTTTTAGAAAGCGATGAGCGCAACGGAGAGGAGGGAATACAGCAGCAGAGAATTGAGCAGGTGGAGGACAGATGGGGTGTGAGCGAAGGCAGTGGCAGGATCCTGGTAGAGGTTGCTACGGCGTATGCAATCACAAAGGTATTTTTGCCGGCGAGGATACTTTTGAGTGTCTGGGCTACTCCATGGTTTGCGAGGGTGGTTCTAGGAAATATAGCTGGTGGTGTGAGAAAAATATTTGGGAAAGCAAAAGCTCCGTGAGGGCCTTGATGGAAGATGAAGATATCACGGTAATCACACGGACTTGTTACTGCTAGGGTAGAGACGAGTTATGTTGATTTGTACTATCTCAATATTTTTTTGGACTACCTGTCGCCAGCATCTTCAAAGAGCTCGTTGAATAGCTGACCAAATATGTGCAAATGGGAGTCATCTCTTATTCGTAGATCCAGTCATTTTGAGCGGACTTCCATGAGATAACATCACCATCCTTGAACCAGAGAGCAATCTCCTTCTTGGCGTTCTCGACGGAGTCGGAACCGTGGCAGACGTTGCGTCCGACACTATTGAACATGTCAGTCTGGATTTTCGGCGGGAATGATAAAAGCAGATGGTTCTCATATGTTAGGAACACTTACTCGATGGCGAAGTCACCACGAATGGTACCTGGCTGGGAAGCCAATGGGTTGGTGGCACCTAGGAGGACTGTATGGTGTTAGATATGTTTGTTGACTAGCTGTAATTTTGGAACGTACCACGACCGGTCTTGACGGCATCACGACCCTCCCAAACCATGGCGCAGATTGGTCCGCTACCCATGTCTAATGATTGTTAGATTTGTTCGATGACATTGGGGGGTATATATCCATACACTTGATAAGTCCTGGGAAGAATGACTTGGAAGAGAGATCCTCGTCTACATGCCAATTAGCTTCCACGATATAAATATGCCTTGATAGTACCTACAGTGCTTCTCGAGGTGCTCCTTGCTTGGGGTTACGAGCTTGATGGCTGCGAGCTTGTATCTATCGTTCATCAGTAATGACCTAGTGCAAAGGAGTTTGGGAACTTACCCACGAGCCTCGAAGCGGGTGATGATTGGGCCAATGAGTCCACGCTGTACATTATATCAGTTCCTGCTAATCCGTTTCAATTCTGTTCCTGGCATTACCTGGACGCCATCAGGCTTGATAGCAATGAAGCTGCACAGTATTCGTTAGTTACACCGCCAATATCCATTCAAGGGGTGACGATCAACATACGTTTGTTCGGTTGCCATGTTGAGTTCGGTTTGTGCTTTGAGCCGATTATTTGCTCGTAGTAGACCTTGTGTTTTGGGACTGAGTTTCTTGAATATTGGAGGATCTTGTTGTTGATGGTCACTCATGAGATTTTTATGTTGTGTTCTTGGTGGGGGCGGGGTCCTTGGTGTTGAGGTTAGCGCAGAGGATGATGGAACGCCACACGTGGCTTGACCATGAATTGGACAGACTGGAGTTGACCGAATAGCTTCATTCCACCCTTCAACTTACGTTAAAGTTCCAGGACCAATTGCTGGACAACCACTGGCTATTTTTCTATATTCCATGCTTTTAAGTCTTCCAAGATTTGAAGAATGCGTGTTTCCTCATCTTTGTCCTCCCATTGGACACTTTGTTTTGCACTTGTAGCGTTCCCTTCTCTGTTTACTCCTGCCCGTAAGCAACCCCTTTTCAAAGACTATGTTGATTTCCATCTTTTCGCTAAACGTTCATAGTTTCTGTGAAACATGAAAACTTCAAAACGTGCGACCAAGCAGGATTCTGCAAACGAAATCGAGCATATGCCGATTCAGCAGCAGGCGCAGGATCTAGCTGGGAGATCCCATACCAGATCACCCCAGACTCTCTCGATTGGAAGAATGGACAACTGCAGGGTACTATTATAAAGACCATAAATGCGAATGGGGAGACGGTCCGGTTACCAATCACCATTTCATTCCTTGAGTCTGGATCTGCGAGAGTGGTGGTTGACGAGGAGAAACGACAAAAAGGAGAAATTGAATTGAGACATAATAGCAAAGCGAAGAAACAACGATACAATGAGGCAGAGTCATGGGCAATCGTTGGAGGATTAAGTTTAAGCACAACTGCCACAGAAGAGCGAGATGGAATGAAGAGCACTGTAAAGTATGGCAAGAATGGCCAGTTTGAAGCGGTCATTACCTTCGCTCCTTTTGGAATCGATTTTAAGAGAGATTCTATTACAGAGATCAAGCTCAATGATAGAGGTCTGCTGAACGTCGAGCATTGGAGACCCAAGATTGATAAGCCCGAACCAGAAAAGAAGGAGGGCGAGGCAGAAACACCTGTGCCTGAGATTCCAGCCGGCGAGGATGAGAGCACATGGTGGGACGAGTCATTTGGAGGATCTACGGATACCAAGCCCAAAGGCCCAGAGAGTGTGGGTTTGGACATAACTTTCCCAGGCTATGCTCATGTTTATGGTATTCCTGAACATGCTGGACCAATGTCACTAAAGGAGACCCGAGGTGGAGAAGGCAACCACCAAGACCCTTATCGATTATACAACGCGGATGTTTTCGAATATATTATGGACAGCCCTATGACTCTATATGGTGCCATCCCTTTCATGCAAGCTCACAAGAAGGACTCTACTGTTGGAGTTTTCTGGCTTAATGCTGCTGAAACCTGGATTGATATAATCAAGGAGAAGGAAGCCCACAATCCTTTGAGTCTCGGAATTGGGTCAAAAACCGACACAAAAACTCACTGGTTTTCTGAGAGTGGTTTGGTGGATGTGTTCATCTTTCTTGGACCAACACCCAAAGAGGTCACTAAAGCATACGGGGAACTTACTGGATACACTCAGCTACCTCAGGAGTTCGCCATTGCCTATCATCAATGTAGATGGAACTACAACACGGATGAAGATGTGAAGGATGTAGATCGCAAGATGTCTAAGCACCAAATTCCTTACGATGTCATTTGGCTTGACATTGAGTACACCCACGAGAAAGAATACTTTACTTGGGATCCACTCACCTTCCCAAACCCTATTGGAATGCTTGCACAACTTGATCAATCCGACAGAAAATTAGTTGCCATCATTGATCCTCATATCAAGAACACGGATAACTACCCTGTTGTAGATGCCATGAAAAAGAAAGACCTCGCCGTCCACAACAAGGATGGCAACATCTATGAGGGTTGGTGCTGGCCTGGATCTTCCCACTGGATCGATTGCTTCAACCCTGCAGCCATCACCTGGTGGAAGTCATTATTCCAATACTCTTCTTTCAAGGGCTCAGCCGAGAATCTTTTCATATGGAACGACATGAATGAACCTTCCGTTTTCAACGGTCCTGAAACTACCATGCCAAAAGACAACCTTCATTACGGAGATTGGGAGCACAGAGATGTACACAATATCAATGGAATGACCTTCCATAACGCTACATACCAAGCTCTCTTGTCCCGCAAGAAGGGAGAGCTCAAACGTCCCTTCGTCCTTACCCGATCTTTCTACTCCGGATCCCAGCGTCTAGGTGCTATGTGGACGGGTGACAACGAAGCAAAATGGGATCATCTCGCAGCCGCTTTCCCCATGATTCTTAATCTAGGTATTGCCGGCTACCCATTCGCAGGCGCTGATGTAGGTGGTTTCTTTGGAAACCCCGAGAAAGATCTCCTTGCCAGATGGTATCAAGCTGGTGCTTTCTACCCGTTCTTCCGTGGTCATGCCCATATTGATACTCGTCGTCGCGAGCCCTACCTTGCAGGCGAGCCATACACTGGTATAATCACCCGTGCTCTACGTCTCCGCTACGCGCTGCTCCCAGCATGGTACACAGCCTTCCACACCGCATCCGTTGACGGAACACCTATAATCCGTCCCCACTTCTTTGAGTATCCTTCTGATGAAGCTGGCTTTGCCACCGACGACCAATTTTTCATTGGAAGCACTGGTCTTCTTGCTCATCCTGTCGTCACCGAAGGTGCCGAAAGTGTCAATATCTACCTCCCTGATAGTGAAGTCTACTATGACTACTTTGATTACAAGGGTTACGAAGGAAAAGGAGCCCATAACATCACTGCTCCATTAGATAAGATCCCATTATTGATGCAAGGAGGGCATATCATTCCCCGCAAGGATCGTCCAAGACGAAGCAGCGGGCTTATGAAGTTTGACCCTTACACCCTCGTTATTGTCATCTCCAAGGCGGGTACCGCCGTCGGTGAGCTCTACGTTGACGATGGCGAGTCTTTCGACTTTGAATCTGGAGCCTATATCCACCGCTCTTTCACATTCTCCGACGGAGTTCTAGAGTCCAAGAATATCGGTACGAAGGGCAAATTAACGGATAAATATCTGAAGACGATGAAAAATGTTGTGGTAGAGAAAATCATTATTGTTGGTGCGCCTGGGGCTTGGAAGGATAAAACATCTGTGACTGTTGGCAAGTCAAACGCGAAGATTGAGTGGCATTCTGGAGAAGTGGACAAAGCCCCTTGGGCGGTGGTTAAGAAGCCACAGGTTGCTATTGGGGAGGATTGGAAGATTGAGTTTTAGGATGCACAGGACAAAATTGTGATGGAATATGTGAAGTATGTAGAAGACTAGATACTCTGTATAGAAGTTGTAAAATTATTCGTTTTGTACTCCTGTACGTGAAGTTGAACCAGACCTGGCTAATATGTGCTGGATAATTACATGAAAATATTTAGGCATACTGGACGGTCTTGCTTGGATTTTACGAATGGGTTACAAGATGGATTATTGGTGATGAGTATATAATGTAGAGTTGATATGAAAAACGCATTTACGTCGATAGAAGCTTGAGTTTGAAGAGTGGTCTTCATTACTTCCCTGTTTATATTTAACTGCCGGCCATATGGCAAGATGGATCTCGGCTCCTATACAGTCTATGCTGCTGCCTTCGCAGGCGGTTCAAATACTTCGCCATTCCACTCAAAAAGCATGATCTGCTGATTTTTCGTCTTCATTTGAATTTCCGAGCCTGGAACAATATCCATATGCACGTCCCGTAACGCCCTGCGAGTCGTTTCCTTCCATGCCACAGCGAGAACGAATACGTCGTAATCCTTGTACTCATCTTTCAGCCCACCCGATACGTTTCTTTGATCTTCCACTACCATTCTGGCAAACTCCATTCCTTCGGCTGATTTGGATTCAATCTTCAGCTCTATAATCCAGCCCTTTCCGTCGTTTCCGGAGTCGATTACAAGGGCCGCAGCTTTGAGCGGATTTTGGGCATATACCTGTTGGGTGTGCAGTTGAAGGGGAGTTTCAACGTCGATACCGTGATGTAGCTTGACTTCGACCGCGAAAGATACTTGTGCCCATGTTTCGGGGTTGGAGTTGGAAGATTCCATGGCGCGGAACCTGGTCTCCTCCCTTTTCATCCATCCTGTGAAGAGTTGGGTGATTTCACGTAGTGCTCTACGCTCTTTGATGGGGTTTGATGGTTCAGTCATTGAATATTTGCCTGGAGTCAGTTGGTATCGATTTGCTGGGAAAGGCAAATATTGAGGTGTCAAAGTCTGTCGTGCTAAACGAGATGTTGGAAACTAATTAGGCAACAATGTTGTAAACTGACAATCTGCTTAACACAGAACATAAAAGTCCATTATCTAAAAATCAATAAACAAATCTCACTGAATTTCCCGTCAGACAAAACGTTTTGTGAATTGGGCTAATCCTGGTTTTGGCAACGCAGTATGCATACTCTGCCGCACGGATCGGGCTGGATCCAAAACGGCCTCAAACAAAATGATCCAGAGGACTTTTATATCTAGTTTCTCGTATTGGTTCTCAAATAATAGAATCCTACTTAAGAATACTCCCTTTCTCAAATTTCAGTACTAGTTTGGTGGTAGATGTTATCCACTGGAATTCTAAGCTTTTATACTTCTCTTACGTTGGTACTGCATCGAGGAATGAGTACAATTTACATGCTGTAGACGCCAACCGCGAGACAAGACTTCTATGTAAACAATTGTGCACATTTTGTGACATGCTGGTACCCGGACATCTACTTGACCCGACAATTCACACACACTGAAATCGTGTTCGGCTATAGACCTATGGTAACCATTCCTACATTGTAAGAAACCCCAAAGCTCCTGCTTGATCTATACGGCAAGGGAAGACCTTAGACGTAGCATTTCCAAAACAGCCAAACAATCCAGTAATCATCCCCACACACACATAAACAGACACACAGACAAACAACCGATCCTAAGGGATACCGGTGGCAAAATAAGGGCCTGCTACATACCTACCAATAAGAGACCCAAAAAATCCCGATGCCACCACGCCCCTATTTAAGCGAATTTAGCCGAACGCCAATATGAGAACTCAGCCTGTTAAAGTAGACGACCGCATCAAACAGCACCGAAAATATAGCATCGACAGCTTTATTTTTATGAGGTGCAGAGGCAGCAGCACACAGCTTCATAGTTACATTTGAATTGTTTCTTGTTTTCTTTTTTTTTCTGGGGAGGGGCGATACGAGGTTGCACTCGCGGGAGATCCATCCATGAGGTGACGGTTTGGTTTTTTGCCGGGCTTGAATTCTGCACGCTGCATCGTGGTGAAGAAAACCAACTCGATAGCTCGCTATACAAAACGAGTCGAGGGTACACTTCAAAAGTAGGTTTACTTATACCACGCCGGCCTAGCATTGTCGTTTCTATCATCGTCGTTTCCCATCCTGCTACTACAACAACCCCAGCCATTTAAACCTCTAAACATCCATCCCAAACACACCTATTCCATCTAAACCACCATGTTCCCCGCCCCAAACCCTTTCTTCCCCTTCCTCCTCCTCCTCCTCCCCACCATCCACGCCGCCCTTCTGCCCCGCGACTACTGTTTCGGCGGCGACCCCATCTCGCGCATCTGCTACGGGTCACCGAACGGGGGGCCTCAGAACCTCAACGTCAGCGACATCACGTCGGCAAGCAGCTTCCTGCGCGCGCACGGGCGCGGCACCACGCCGGCGGGGTTCCTCTCCATGGCGGCGACGGGGCCGAACGACTGCACGCGCGCGACGCTGTACACGCAGGGCACGGTGCGGGTGGTGGCGAAGCATTTCAACTTCACGCACGCGACGGCCGTCTTGTGGGAGGACGTGGCGGATGCCATTGATGGCGGCGAGGAACCCTCGGCGGCCCAGCGCGAGCATGCCGTGCTGGGCTGTGGCTGGAAGGGCGGCCAGGTCGGTGTCAATGCGTCGCAGGCGAGGATGGAATATCATACGCAGGAGTTCCTGGCGCGCGGGGCGAGCACGCACGGCATTGTGGTCATGTTGGTTAGTTCGGCGTCGTAGCTGGGTGGGGGGTTTAGGGTCACTTGCGAGGGGAGGATTGGGGAGAGGATGCTGATATTAAAAAGAGAGAGAGATGATATATGGCACATGTCAGTGTTTGGCTAGGCTTATACTCGATGTTGTGACCTGATTGTAAATAGACCTCTAGGCCCCGAGTGTAGATAAGCGAATCTGACAGCCATAGTTCTCACTTGTTCGGTGCTTCAATATCTAAAAAGTGGATTCGCGAAGGAAAGGGGAAAATGTAGGCCCCACTACTAACTATTAAGGAACCCGAGCCACATATTGTGGACCACGATATATTTTATATTTTCAAAAGTAATCATACTAATCACAATCACAATACAGCATGTTACGACGAAGGTGGAAGTTGGTGTAAACGATATATATTATATGTCTATGATTATTGCCAATAATCGACTCGGGTATCTTGGCGAGTAACCGAAGCACTTTTTGCAGGATTGGCGTAAAACAACAAGCCGATCTCTACATCGTTCTAGATGGTATCAAACCTCCCTTAGTCCTTAATCTCCCGAGTTGGCTCCTCGTGTGGATCTTCAATGTCCTTGGGCTTCGTCTCAAGCTCACCCACGGGCAGCATGTTCAATTGATCCTCATGAGCATCCAAATCTCTATACATGATCCAAAAGCATGTACCGCCAATGAAACTGAGCACAGCCATGACCCCGTAGTTCCAGACCAATAATGGATCCGTGCTGAGGGGCACCAACGCCTCACCGATCGCAGCGGCGATAGATGACATGAACAATGCGACGGCGGTCACGAGAGAACGCATGTTGCGGGGGGCTTTCGAGAATGCATATTCCAGCGAGGTGATGGAAGCCAGAATCTCCGAGATGGCGATCAAGACGTAAGAGCCGGTCTGTGCCCAGACGTTGATGTCGACGGTAGGACAAGCAGTCTCGCCGTCACCACCTAGGGATGCTGGGAGCACACCGGCTGCGTTCCGGCCACAGACAGATTTCTTGTAAATGTAGTATTGGATGATACAAGCCCAAATCATGGCCGCGGTACCGGCATAGAAACCTACGGTAATCTTCTTGATAGGGGTGAAGTTGATCTTCGCTTTCCGAAGTGCGGGATAGATGAGAAGATCGCAAACGGGGATCAAGATGATAAGGGCAAAAGGGTCCAGGTTGGAAAGAATGTCGTTGGGAAGTCCGTTGAGCTTCATGGTTGCGGCTTGTGACGTGAGATTGTTGTTGATCTGGTTGTAAGTGACCCAGTAGAGTGGATACCACAGGAAAACCGAGCAAGCTGCGAAACCACGGCCAACCTCGTCAACCCACTGGTCATTGAATGTCATCCACGAGGGACGAGCTGACGGAGCGATATTCGATGGCTTCACCGACTCCCAAAAGGTACCGTCATGAAGGCGCTTGTAGGTCGCCACAGGGTTGAGGGACCATCGGCCTTTGTTGGCAAAGAAAAATAGCTTGGTTGCCTTGCCGAACACGGATCCTGCAGGTGGTGTTCGGATGTACTTGTCACGACCGTACCACATGACCAATGGGCAGAGGCAGAGCATGATTGTCGGGAGAAGGTAGGCGAGCCAGAAACCAACATACTTCTCGGAGTAAACCTGTGACCGTTAGCTTTTGCATTATTTAGCTGAAATTTAGGGTCCATACCATTCCAATTTGACCAACCAGGGCACCAATGTTAATGAACATGTAGAAGTAGTGGTAAACTCGACTCGATGTCACAGCTGGATCGACAATAACCCGTTCTCCCTTCTTGGTCACCCGAACAGCCAGCTTTGTCAAGGGTAGCTGTTCTGCAATTAGAGGAGAAATGTTAGGCTTGAATCCTCCCGTGCCAGAACCCATGATAATGAGACCGATGATGAAAGCGGCAAGGGAACTGTGAGGCTTGGTGATGACGGGCGGGATCGCAGAAATGACCATGATGATGTGACCCAAGATGGCAATCGCAAGGGAGAGGCAGATGGTTCGGAAACGACCGAGATGAGCATCTGCGAGATATGCGCCAAAGAGAGGTACGAGGTAGACCCAGAATTGATTGAAGGTGCCAATTCCTGTGGAGGCTTGCTGGCCCATGTCCAGCGCGCCGGACTGTCCGTCAAACCCAGCCCCAGTTCGCGAGCCTTTGGGCAGCGGTTGTTGGATGAAGTTGGTGACTTTTGCTGGTCAGCTATCATGTTTGTCAGGCCATTGGGGAGGAGGGTGACATACAAACCACGGTGGTTCCGTAATATGAAAAGCGTTCGACCAGCTCAACGAATGCAATGGTGTAGACCCTCCATGGAATCTTGTCTGCCACACGGCGCAAGGTGTGAAGCTCCTCGTCCGTGGGAAAATCCTCATGGATGCTGTCAACCTCTGTCGACGTGCGTGTCACTGGCGCAAGTGGTGCAACCGGCGCGTCTCTCGCCACGGATTGACGTCTTTGCTCTCCATCCGCCGCTTCGTGGGAAGCAGCTACCACCGGGGGATCAACGATGTTGGTGGACATTCTCACAAACAATGCCGGTGTATGTTGGGGGATGTGTGAAAGTGAAGCTCGAGAGAAAAAGATGTCGAGGGTCCGAGGCTAGGTATTTAATGGATCGAGGCGAACCCTGTTTAGTGGACGGGCAGGATGGTTCTGTGGTGAAGGAGAGAGAGCTAGGCGGCCAAAACCGATCACCTCCTCCCTTGACCAGAGTGCCGGAAGCATATCAACACGGTCTGATTCGCTCCTCCAGCCACTATCAAGCTAGATGTCACTTTAGGGTTCAGCATGATAACGAGGGACGGTTGGGGGAGGCCGCGCCAATCAATCGATATCCATCAACTTGCAACTCGGGATGGGGGGGTGTAACGTTTACCCAGGGCGTTTCGACGACGATCATTCTCATCATGCGCAAATGAGTGGCGGATCCCTCGTCGACCTCGGCGCAATTGGTATACGGTTGGGCCTTTTCCCCAAACTCTGCCATCTGCCAACTGCCATCTGCCAACTGCCATCTGCCATCTGCCATCTGTTAGACAGGCATCGGACAGGCCCGAGAGGGAGAGGGAGGGGGTTTGCGCAGGCCAGAGACGACGGTTGGGAGATAGTTCGAATTTGACAATATCATAGAATCATCGCATGGTGGAACGGCCTGCCAGAAGCAGCCTAGATCTGGGGCTGGGTTACGTACATGATATGCTGTTGTGGACGGATGAGGTTGGATTGAGGATTGTGGTATTTGTCGTGCACACGATCGTCTCCAGGGACGATGGCGCTAGAACCGCCTAAGAAGGCAGCTTGCCCAGGCTTGCCAGGGCTTGGGTAAGCTTGTTCTGCGCGTAGCCGGGCCTTGACCAGAAACAGCCAGATGCGCCGGGGTCCGCGCCCTTACTACCGTAGGATTACTTACTCGTATTATTGTTAGTCTTGTTATTATGATATTAGCAAGTGAATCAATGTATCACATCGTATCGTATCTGTCCCGGTGGAGTCCATCATTTCTCTGTCGGTGGTGGTGGTGGTGATTCGGGTGGTTCGAATGGTCGGTCGTGCCGACTCGGTGGTGGAAAGGCAAAAACTCAGTCATGGTCGTGCCGTCACATCCATGAATCGACGACCAATGGGCACCGGCTCTTGCGAGAGTGAGCGAGTAAGGGTTTGCCCCCAGAAGGGATCAGCATGGATGAATTCACACAAGAGCACAGAGTAACCTCGGTCGGACAGATGATCTCACTGGCAATAATCACAGATGATCGGACGTGGGTGAATGAAACAGGGCAGGCTCAGCACCGACCGCAGAAATGAAATGCGGGTGAAGAATTCAATTGATGGATAGATGGGTAGATAGATAGATAGATGTAGTGTGTGTGGCATAAAATAGTATAGTATACTATAGTATAGTGTAGTATAGTATATTCTAGTGTAGTGTAGTGTAATGTAGTATAATAGTATGCTGGATGATGTCAAGCTTCCGCCAACGCTTGACAACGCTTGCCCAGCAATGCTTATTTGTCCGAGATGCAGCGCAATCCCGCCGCGGAACAACGGAGAGTTCTGAGTGGACGGGATGGAATGGAAAGTGGAGATGCTGGAACGGGGTGGAGCAAGCCAGGTGGAGAGAGAGAGAGAGAGAGAGAGAGAGAAAAAGAGAGAGAAAAAGAGAGAGGAAGAGATGAGAGAGCCAAAATATTTTACTGTAATACACCAGGCTGCCACTATTCGCTCTACAAACACAGTGATTCTGCTCACTCCAACAAACATGTGTACATTGCATTGCCTGGTTCTCACTACCACGCAAGAGCCCGGATCGGTTACATTACCGGCCTTTTGAGGCTGCTTGAGGTTGCCTGCTTTGCCTCCAATTTAGGTGGACGGACAGCAGGGGGGTTGGTTGGGGGCGGATATGAGGCGGATAACAAAATTGAATAAAGAAAATGAATCTAATCATACAACAACAGCTGGGAAAATCCCTCGAATACCGTGCACTAGGCCTGATTTGCCACAACCACAGAAATACCACCGAGTTGGAATAGAGGGCAAACGGCATTTGTCGTAATTAGATCACCAACACAAATGCCCCCGACCCTGATCAAAGCTGCGGCCACAATGAAGAATTACAATGCATGGAAGAGGGAAGAGCAGCGTGGCCTGTCGGCGTGGGGTTGATTACACCAACATCCAATTCCAACATAACATGCCATACCATCCATACCACACCATGCCACGTTCACCTGCTGAACCCAGTATCAAAAGTCACCACCACCACCACCGCCATCATCTCAACCTTCCCTTTATCTCAGCCGACCCGGGCAAGTAGCACCGAAGAGGAAGCCAGCGTATTAGGTAAAAACACGGGCTCGATGCTTCTTCTCCTCCCTCCCCCCCTCCATCACTCACTTATTATTACTTCCCCTTTTCCCCTTCCCCGCCCCAACGGCACCGCTGCCACCATGACCGCTTACTCTCGCTGCCGATCCACCAAGTCACATTTTACTTCGGGTCTACATACTATACTGTACAAGCCGACGGCTCTAGATGCAAGCACGGTGAAACAGTGGTTGGTTTGGTCAGGCCGATGCGAAGCGAAGTTGCGTTTAGGACGGAGAAATAGGCTTTCTCCAGAGGCACCTCTCCAACGCTAGCCAACCCATCGAGCTCACTCGCGGATGCATTCCGCTCCTATCCCATCTAGCCACTCGGTTGTGTTTAGGGGATAGTCTCCTGCGGGGGAAGAAAGTATGGTGAAAGATGAATCGTTGACGTGCTGGCGGCTAGGCCAGGTACGAGAGGACATAGAACTAAAATAACTTCAGCTGATCTACATCCGGGATACATATCACCACCTTGACTCCTTTCTCGCCTGCCCGTTTGGTTTTGAGGCGCTATGTCGAGTATTTCGATCTGAGATGGCTTGCGGTATACGATATAGTTATACCGCGAGTTATCCCGCTAGTTATACCGATATTGTACAAAACATACTGTACGCGAATCTTCAAGATGGCACTTTGAAGATCAGGTGACTTTCACTTTCCACTCGAGGCTAGGCACTAAATGGCAGGAATGTTGTCATAGAGAAATTTAATTGGTTCACCAGCCAAGCGCTGTTTCAATCGTCCAGCGTTCGACACTGACGCTCTAATAGAAATCTCTAATTTCTTTAGATACATGTTGGTGGTAGAAGGTATTTCTGTCGATCACTGCTCAAACACCAACAATAACCAGCATTCCAAGCAGAACCCATGCTATAATACCTGCGATTTTCTTGGTACCAACTGAAAGTCTACAGAAGCTCCAACAGGGCACAGGAGCGTCCATAGATTATGTTGTTTGTAGTGCAGGACGTGCGATTTGTTTCCGAAGCACGTCGCTAATGATCGTTCGTAAACTTAAGTATATCTGGTGAGCCAGCTAGACCACCCGATAGAGAGATACAAATACAAGAGAACAGCAAATATTTTTCAAAGTTCAATCATCCAATAATTGGAATACGTAGTTGTCCTGCCCCATGCTGCAGTTCCTGAATACAGTTTTATCCTGGGTTGAATCTATCATGCCTGGTCGTTTGGGTGAGCTCTGGACCTTTTCGAAGCGCCGAGCAATGGGATTTAATTTGAGCGCAAGACCCTTTTTGCCAACTATTTCTTACTGTCATTGAATTACCAGATTTGTAGATTATGGAACGAGCCATTGTACACTCTTCTCTTCGAATTTATTCGCCACGTGACTGTGTGCATACCCCTTGCACAAACAACTCGAGAGATGTTTTTTTATTGAAGGCTTCTTCGGGCATATAGACATTCTAAACTCCACCTAAGAGCTACAGGAGCTTGTGGGTAGATTTTTAGCGATTCTCCAGCAGCGATTGGTATGTTCTGCTGACGAGTTCGTCATATACTCCTGCAGCCTGGGAGGTTCCTCATGCCTGCTTAGTCAGGCTACGCAATCCAACTTCCAGTATCATGATAGAGGTCCAGAATCCTCACAAACTTCATCACAAGATTACCAAATCAGGGTCTCTGGGATGTTAAAATGGAAGGCTCTGAGAGCTCGTCCAATTCATCTTCATTCGTCTCTCCGCCCGATGATAATGTAACCCACCGTCGTGATGCAGCTCAGCAGCTTAGCACGCCAGCAAAGAGAAACCGGACCCAGCTGAGTTGCATCCACTGTCGACATTCGAAGCTAAAATGTGACCGCCAGGAACCTTGTTCTCAATGTTCAAAGAGAGGGAGGGCGGCTCAGTGTGTTTTCCCCGCGGTGAAAACCGTAAGGAAACCAGCGGTCAGCATGCGGAAACGCCTAGAGCATTTGGAAAGCCTGGTGAAAAATGTAATGCCGGATCAAGGTCGAGAACAAGCAAAGCCTGTCTCAAGAGGTAGCTCAATTGCGGCTGCAATGCAGGGAAAGGATAACTCTCAGTTTACAAGGGACAGCATCCACACGGAGCAAGTGCCGGGGACCTTGAGCCAGAACGTACAGTCGGAGGTTGCTGGAATAGAGAACGGTTTGCCTGATTCTTCCGGATCAGTTGTGAGAGGAACAACCGAGACTGCATATGTGGGAGCTACACATTGGGCCGCGATACTTAATAATGTAAAACTCTCCCTCTGGCTATCTCACCCTTGTTAATAGCTATCAAGATTGAAGAAGTGAAGAGCTACTTCAGTACCGAAGAGGTGCATGACGACACGCCTGATCAAATGATGAGGCTGGACAGCTCACTGTTGTTCAGCTTCCAGACTCTGACAAAGGAAGACATAATAGCAGCTCTGCCAAACAGACAAGTTGTTGATCGTCTGATGTCCGCCCATTTTAACTCAGATAGCCCATCACTGCGTAGGTTACCTTGGATGGTCTGAAATATTTGGAGCTAATTGGAAGCCAGATCTTCTTCATAGGCCGACTTTCAAGAAAGAAGTGAGGCTATCAAACCAGTCAACTCTTCTTACAAGACATACTAACATCTATTTAGTATGGAAGATTTTGGGCTAACCCATCGGGAACCCCACTAACCTGGATTGCAATGCTGTACGCGATTATGAGTCTTGCAACTTTTGCTTCATATCGTACAGGAGTAGAGATCCCAGATCAACGTGGGAGTCACATGGAAATTATACAGATGTATCGAGGCTGCTGCTCTCAAAGCCTTGTTCTTTCTGATTATAACAAGCCAGGTTTTTACACGATCGAAACCCTACTCTTCTATGGTGAGGGAGGTCTTATTATGAATAATATTGCCCAAGTAAGCGGTTATACCTTAGCTGGCGTTGTGGTTCGTCTGGCGTTGCGTATGGGTCTCCATCGGGATCCATCTAAAGTCGGCGGTAAACTCTCAGCCTTCCAAGCTGAATTTCGACGACGCATCTGGCATCAAATCGTGCAGATTGATCAACTCGTCAGCTTCCACATCGGACTGCCAGCGATGGCCACAGCGATTGAAAGTGATACCGAGTTGCCTGGAAATTTCAGAGACGAGGATTTCGATTCCGATACTGTAAAATTGCCTCCTCCTAGGCCAGATACGGAGTTTACTCCAATGTCATACACTATCGCAAAGTCAAGACTGTGTAAAGCATTTGGCATGGTAGCGGCTCAAGCCAATAAGCTCTCTCTCCCACCGTACGAAGAAGTGATGAAGATTGATACACTGCTCAATGACGCATATGCCAAAGTCCCATCACTTCTTCGGTTAACGCCCCTGGAACTCGCCATTACAGACTCAGCTGCTATCATCATGAAGAGGTTTAGCCTTGCCTTGATGTACTACAGGAGTCGATGCGTACTCCATCGACAGTATCTCCTGAAGGCAAAAGACAGCGCCCTCTTTGCATATTCAAAGCATGCAGGCCTAGATGCGTCAATGAAGCTTCTACACATTCAGATTAGCGCTCATCGTGCGATCCAGCCTGATGGGCACCTATCCAAATCTGTCTGGTTTATGTCATCTCTTGTGGTCCATGACTTTCTTTTGGCTGCCACAATTGTATATCTAAATTTAATTCAAGTCATTGAGACAACACGAAAGCCATTAGATGACGAGCAAATGAGCATGCTTCAAGCTATCGAGAAGTCTCATGCCATATGGAGCCAGACAAAGGATGATGTAGAAGCTGCAAAAAAGGCTTCCGACATCCTCGAGCTGATGTTGGCAAAGATTAAGCTAGCTATCAACAGAAACAATTCTGTCGATGGCAACAACTGTTTACCGCCGGCTGATAAGCCAATGCCTAATGGAGACGCATGGATGGCGGACCTTTCGCTAAATGGTAATCCATTCCTTCTCCTATGCTTAGCTACATTCTTAACTCTATCAAATTCTCTTTTGCCACACCAATACTTTTAAAAAAAAAACCATCTAACAATTATCAGATTCTACCTCAACAGATCATTCCAATCATTATCCCATATCGACTGATTGGGGCAGGACAAATGGTATCAGTTCGCAAATACTTGACCCGACTATTTTTGACGCGCAATGTAATTCTTCACTACCATTAACAACTGACTTATTTCAAGATATATTGGATATGAATTTTGACTGGGTAATTTTCATAGATCCCAAAGCTAGGATGAAAACTAACTATCTTAGGATCTGTTCGATAGTCATATGCGTCCGCCAGTACCCATGGTGGACCAATCCTGGCCTGATGTCTTGCTGGAAGAAAACGGTATCGACAACGACTTATATTACAATCTATGAGATTTCAACCAACCAAGCTCTAGTTTCTTTCAAAAGATTGCTAAATCTAATTTCTAATTTACAGATACGGCTTAACTTCCCTATCGCAATACTCTAAAAAGGTTTTGGCAGATCCAGTACCACCTTCCAAAGTGCTCTTCAACCCATCTGCAACGTCTTTCTGTATTGGTGCAACTCGACCCCACTAGCAGATTTTGAGTTAGTCAAATTCTATGGGATGTTGATGAAGCCAGATATTAAGGGTTTGGCTGAAGTAGAATAGCAATCTCCTTAGCTCGACGCTGGGTTTACTTACCGCCATCAGATATCCCCCATTATCCTTGGCCTGTAACTCAGGTGAAAATCCAGCATACAGCTCGGAATATGCACCATATACGGCTGGCTTGAATATTTTACCCTGACAATCATTGTTAGAACATTCGAGAATAGACAAACGTTACATACAATAACCACCCTTGCCGCAGCAGGCATATTACGCTGTATCTCCGTCTTCAGTATTCCAGGGTGTAAGCTCTATTTTCATTAGTAGCCGAAACATATCATGACAGAGTTCATATTCACGTACCACACTCAATATGCCTTTGGGCCCAAACCTTTTTGCAAAATCGTCAGCAAGCCAGCTGGCGCCTGCTTTGCTCTGCCTATAGTTCTCCTGAGCAGACTCCCTCACAACAGGGTGGCCATCTTTAGTGAACGCCATGGCACCACAGGGAGTTCCCAGCTGCATCAAAGTCACTACAAACACAATACGCACACTCAATGGGTTGGATATGGCTGCGGTACGGATGAGTAGTGGCTCAACGAGCTTCGTAAGAAGGTATGGCGCGAGACAGTTTACGCCCATCTCAAGATCATGACCCTAAGCAACCGTTAATTTCTTCTCGCTTCTATATTCACATCCACTGACCAATGCGTCTTTGCTGCCTTTCGGCGGCGTCATTACTCCTGCATTGTGGATCAACACATCCAGCCTGCTCTCCTGGCGAAGGAAGTTCTCTGCAGCTTCCTTTACGCTTCTCAGATCAGAGAGTTCAACTACCAAACTCTTTAATTCACCCTTCGCTGACTTCAACTCCTGATTCGGTTTCGGTAGATCCTTGATTTTGCCGATTGCTTCATCGCATCGTGATTGTGATCGGGCGGCGATGTAAACAGTAGCGCCTGCGAAATATAAAAGCGTTGCGGTTTCAAATCCTATGCCCGAGGCGGCACCGGTAATGAGGACAACTCTTCCTGTTTGTACAGGCAGCTGAGCGTCTGTGAAGGTTGGGTCAGGAGGGAAAAGGGCAGAAAGCAAGGATGGCATAATTGGAAAGAGTTGATTTAAGACAGGGAAAATCCTTTGAGGTGAAGTAATTGATATTTGCCAATGTAATGTATTGGGAAAGAGAAATAAGTCATTCTGCAGGTGGGACTTAGACACTTAAGTACTTTTTCAAGTGAAATGAATAGCAGGTTTACTGAAATCTACAAGTAACAACGGAACTTCATGCAAATGATATCTCCGTTGCATCTTGACATGCTCAGGGGATCAAAGTCTCGCATGGCACTACCTGATCCAATCTGGGCTGGCAAAGTAAGTACTCGGACAGGAAACCAGCTTATGTCCGTTCCGTTGAACGGATTATCGTTTTTGCTAACCGCGACTGGGTTTTTCCGAGGCGAGATGTTATTGGTGACAACGCGCGGGAGAGAGAAAGGAGTTTGCTTGGCGGTAAAGGATAGATTATGCCAACTTGAAATGCTTTGCCAGTTCAGTTCTGGAAGAAGAAAAGCTGTAAATCGAACTTAGGCTCGATTGGACACAATATCTTTGGATGTTGTTCCAATACCATCACAATTACGGTCACGGGTATCTCACTGACTGACGGTATTGACGGGAACGCCAGCTCGGCTCGGTTACGCTACACGGCTCGGATCGAGATGATGATGATCATGCTAGCGGGGGTTGACGGCAGTTTGCAGCTTCGATTTCCGACGTCCGGCTGCTTGCTCGACAACCTCAGCGCATTGTCAATTTTGAAATAGCTGCCGGGTTCGCCATCACGCAGGATGAGCGAAGACTTCGAAAACGAAATCGAAGCGGTGAATTCTATATATGGCGACGGCTCCCTCGTCTCCGTAGAGGAGGAAGACGTCTACATCCTCCATCTCCCAGACCGGTCCATCTCCTTGAGAATCCAGTTTCCAGCTCGCTACCCGGCAGAACCTCCAGCTGTGCTGGGCATCCAGACATCGGGAGAACATGCGAGAAAGGGGTATGGCACATTTGTGGTCGACGAGTTCCGGGATACTCTAGGGAGGCTGTTCAAGCCAGGCGAGGTCTGTTTGTTTGATGTGATTGAGGAGGTGAATGCCACTTTGGCATCTGCGGCAGACTTTCCTTCCGAGGACACCCAAACGATCGACGAACACAACATAGAAACCGTGCTGCCGACCAAGGAAGCCCCCGCCGCGTTGGCAGAAGCACCAGCATGGGTCCTCTCCGACGTGGTAGTCGAGATGAAGTCCGTGTTCATCGCACGATGTGCTCGGGTCTCGTCTCCAGACCAAGCGCAGCTGTTTCTGGAACACCTGCTGGACAGCGACAAGAAGGTGCGCTCGGCCACGCACAACATAACGGCGTGGCGGATCCGGGGCCAGAACGGGGTTGTTTTCCAGGACTGCGACGACGATGGAGAAACCGCGGCCGGCGGTCGCGTGCTGCACCTGCTCCAGCTGATGGACGTGTGGGACGTGATGGTGGTTGTCACTCGGTGGTATGGTGGCCACCAGCTGGGGCCGAAGCGGTTCAGCATTATCAATACCGTGGCTCGTGATGCCTGTGTCAAGGGGAACTTCCTGATAGAAGAGACAAACGGAAAGAAGAAGGGGAAGCATTGAGGACGTAATAAGGAGTAATGGCATCTGGCCTCTATATTAAAGGCTCGCCTCTACATCATGACGTTTCGGATTACACCCGAGATTTGTCAAGGTTACGCCGTCTGGTGCTTGTATCTTTCAGAGAGATATACTCTCTTCGATCTAGGCAAAGGCTGTCTCAAAAAGCGCCGATATGCGCGAGTTACAGTTCAATTAATCGGTATGGTTGCCTATCGACACAGAAATTTACAGCCACCAAAGCTGAAAATTGGAGCAGACCGATATCAGAGGAAATAATACCTTTGTGTCGTACCTATGGTGCATGGCATTGTCATGTAGGCAAGTGGACTGGATACGTGAGTACATATCTGGTTGATTACAGCCATTTTCTCTACCACAATACTCAAACAACGCAAGCTGTCTATAAATTCGAGATTGTACAGTATTTGATGGTAATTTGTAATTTCTAGATATACCTATCCTTATGAGAAGGCTAAGTGCAAATCTACTGAAAAATAACCTCAAAATAATTATGAACTCTTCCGTATCGAGCTACAACTTGACTATGTTTTGCTTCAATATTTTCTTAAGTGTATCGCGGTAGAATATACCAGCCACAACAGCTGCACTCGTAGTGACGAGCCCAGTCAGAATGGTCGTGTTGGAAACCTGCGTTTCCTCCACAACTCTCTTCCAACTTGTCGTCCCTTCTTGTATCACAGCCGCAGCTCCGAGACCGCCGATGTCGAACTCATCCCATCGTATGGTAGATGTTCTTTTCTGGTAGGGGATCACTGCATCTGACCAGTTATTGGTTATGAGGCCGGCATCGGTTTTGTCTATCCACGAGTTAGTTTTACCGCATCTGAAATGCTGTTCTTAACTCCTGGGCCTATGGGCTGTCCCTAGACTTTGGAAATAGCTCCAGAAATACAGTTTTTCAGATACACCTGTTTTTGGATTGATTATAGAAGATGTCGGAGTTTGACTTACACCACGAATTACAGTTTGGATCAGCAAAGGCGGATTGCGATAACCGAGCTTGGATTTCGGCATTGTATTGCTTGACTATCTGGGCCTTTGGTCGAATGGAAATGCTGGTGCCGAAATCCTTTGCATACTTGACTTTCTGTATCAACGCATTGATATAGCGAGCTTGCGCTTCGATCATGAGGATGATGCTATTGTGTCCAAGGTTTGTGTTTGGGCCTGCGGTCATTAGCTAGTCCTCAATACCATGATTCTACAGGTGTTACCGACCATAAAGCATGGCGAAGTTTGGGATTTCTGGAACCGTCATTCCCAAGTACGCAGTTGCTCCATTCGCCCAAATATCCTCAATGGACTGCCCGCCCGCCCCGTAAATCTTTATTGGAAACATGAACTGGGTCGTTTTGAACCCAGTAGCTAGGACAAGGACATCGAATTCATGCTCCACGCCTCTCTCAACCGCAACGCCCTTGGGTGTTATCGACTCAATCTTGCTGGTCTCAAGAACAACATTATCCCTCGTGAATGATGGATAATAATCGTCGCTAAGGATAACGCGCTTGCACCCAATGGCATAATGGGGCTGCAGCTGCTCGCGCAGCTTAGCATATTTCTCACCCGGTAGCTGATTATCTTTGTGCGTATTAGCAGCAGTCATCAACATCGTGTTGAAGGCTGAGTCGGGGGTGAAGACGCAATCGAACCACGACTCCCGGAAATCCATTAACGCTGCTCGGTATCTCCGTCGGATGAAAGGCACGTATTTGAACGCCGCCTGCTTGGTGGATGAGATTGGCTTGTCGTCTCTGGGAACGACCCAGTTGGGCGTGCGCTGGAAAATGGTTAGGCTTTTGCACACCTTTGCAATCTCAGGTATGATCTGAGCTGCGGTTGCACCGTTGCCGATGATTCCAATCTTCTTGTCGCGCAGATCGTGCTCCCAGTCCCACCGAGCCGAGTGTATGGTTTTGCCGGTGAATGTGTCGAGGCCGGTGATATCTGGGTATTTCGGGATGTTCAACTGCCCGACGCCCGACACCAGGAAATCTGAGGTTATGGTATAGGCAGCCCCGAACTCGGCATCTTTGGCACCTAGGCGGTTTACTTTCGTTTGCCATGTGTTGCTCTGCTCGTCCCATCTAGCTTCTTCCACCTCGGTGCTGAAGCGGATGTGTTTGTAGAGCTCGTACTTCTGCGCGATGTGGATGAGATACTCAAGAATCTCCTCCTGTCCGGGATATTCTTTGGTCCTGATGAGCACGGTTAGTACGGGGAAATGTAGGACACGTTCAGCGCTGGCACGTTTTCAAGCTTCAAAAAGTCTACGTACCAGGAAGGGTTCGGTTCAAAAGAAAGGGAGTATAGGTGACTCCAGACATCCTAAATCCGAGTTACTCAAATTGCTCTCCCAATGTATTGAGTTAGGCACATAACATACACAACAGCATCCTGGGTATCTCTGATCATTCCACGTCCCTCCTACCTGGTTTCCCTTCTCCACAATGATGAAGTTTCGCCCCTGTCCCTTCCGTATCATCTCAATGGCGGTTGTCATTCCAGACAATCCCGCCCCCATGATCAGCACGTCCGCCGTATTTGTATTCCGTCCATATTCTAACTTCGGCATGGTATAGGGAGCCGACATTTCGAACGCAGTTTTCTTGTTTTTATGGGATCCTTTTGTATTCCTTTTATTCTTTGGGCTACATGACAAGGTTTCGCCGGAAATCTTAATAAACAAAGTTACACAACAGCTAGATGAACCGAGTTTGAAACCGAGAGTGAAAGGTAGTTAGTTGTTAACGTTATATGTGACAAAATCGTACCATCGATACCTTTGCTATCATATATGAGAGACCATCCATCCCAACCGTCCCCCTCCCTCCCCCACCAGGACCGAGGCTAGCTCGGATGTACAAACGGGAGGAGATGTATTGGTGGCAATGTACTACGTACGTACCGTCCCGGCTTGAATCGAGGATGTTGACTCCCCCATTAGAGTTTTACCCCACACTTTGTGCTCTTGAGATCGAGCCAACCCCACCTTGAAACATGCCCGGCAGGACAAAAATAGTGACGTGACATTGGGAGCATTTCTGATTCTCTCTCTCTCTATTGAATTCATTTTAGCTTTTTTTTTTGTATCTTAATTATAGATATAACTAGAAAGTAGTGGCACGAAAATGCTTGGTTGAGGATATGCTGACGGCGCTGCGTCGTTGATAGGGCGGGCATCTTTACCGAGATGGGATATAGTGGATAGATGGACGACTTGAGCTGGAAAGAAAAGCAGTCATTACTTTAGCTGACAGAGCGGCAATAATTGTCACTTATGACTACATGAAATAGAATAATATAAAGTGCATCCCTACGTGCCAGAAAATCCTACGTGCCGGAACAACTTCTTGGGTCGGGCTGCTCAAATCTTTACCACAGAAGCACATACTATTATAATTGGTTAGCAAGTTTTCTTTAGCCATTCCTCTACCAGGGTTCAGAATGAGAAAATACTAGAGCTGTAGTGAAGTTATCAACAGTCCTGTTGATGGCGTCAAACCCCCTTTCGGTTGTTCCTCCTTGCTCTATTATAAATATTGGCCTGTCTCTAAATTTAGGGCCATGGCACAAAGCTCTTATCAAAAGAATATAGCTCTAAAGTTCAAAGATATAGAGTATAAAGTAACCTTTTATACCGGATTTACCAGGATAAAGTAGCAAGACGTTCATAATACGCCAAGTCTCTTTATAAGCGAAGGAGGTCCTTATACAGTAAATTACCACCCCTTGCAATATCTTATCATGTGCAGTCAAACTTTCCAAGGCCGAAGAACCGTCGCAATAAAGCCAGTACGCTCTAGGGAACCAAATACTTAACTATGATAAGCGTAACGCTGGTCGTTAGACCCCGGGGCGTAAGACTTTGGTTGGTTGAGATCAAGCATGAAGTAGGGAAGCAAAGGTAAAGAATACGATTGCTACGGAAACTAAATAAGTTGAGCACGAAGCACTATCTAAGGAAACTACATTTATCATGTGTCCTAGGGTCTACTGTAGCCGGGGCCTGCCGAGCCAAAGACCCATTTGTCCCGTGATTTGTGACAATAACCTACAGAAGGCTAAATAATATTTATCGTTCGCTCCTCTATCCCATAGCTCTCGTACTGGGATTTCATCTGTTCCTTATCAGGGGGGTTGGTGTAATATTTCAATGAACTCTCTGGGTAGATCACGCCTACCCGCCGATAAAGCTCTACTCCATCAGGACCGAATCTCGGGTTTACGATACGTCTAAGGAGCATAGCAAATCCGAGGCCGTTCACGTTCTCAAGCGCCGAGTAGCCCTCCAAATCCCATTCTATGCGATCCTGGGTTGACCATTTATCGAAGATGACATGGCCGGCCTCGACTGGCTCTGTTTCCAAGCCCCAAATTATGGCAAATGTGTTTTGTATTATTTCCGACGCATAGGGCTGCCACCTAGAGGTACCCGTTCGCGTATGATACAGTGTAACGGTTTGGGATAGCCGGCCACTTACAGTAACATATGCTGAGGCTTGTCCAATGTCATCGGGGGCCAACTGGATCGACAAGACGCGGAACCGGGCCCATCTCTGGAACTTGACGGCCCCGGTAACTGATGCCCAGCTCCATGAGGGAGCAATTGCCTGTCGCGTGCTTCCTCGAGATGGTACGGGCCGAAGGCTCAAGACAGGGGGGATGACAAGCCAGGCAAGCTGTGTCTCGATCTCGGATCTCCAGATGCCGCATAGATACTTTGCCTCGTTAGCTGGAAATCGGTCGGTGACTTTTTGTGCGATGCCAGCGATTGCGTTCAGCCTGTCGGTTTGGAAACCGAGATCTCGATAAGTGAAAGACTCAACAGCATCGAGCCAGGCATCTCCCATATCCGTCTCTTCTAGCAGAAATTTACGCTTTAGTTTAATCAGATATCGGTCATCTCGCTCGACGTGAGACTTTGGTGTAGATGTGCATTCACAAGCCTCCATTTGAAGACATTGGAATGACAGCTCTGTCTGTCCGAAATGAAGGAGCCGTCGAGAGAGCAGGTTCTCTTGGAAGCACCACCCTCGATCGGCGAGATGGCTTTTAGGAACGAAGGTTACTCCATGATAGCCGTGAGACGTTTCGCCGTCAATGTATCTCACCCCAATTGTACTGGTGGGCTTGTTTAGGCCCGGGCCCGGAGCCGCCATCGGAGTCTTAGCTCGAAGAAGATCGCGAAGGGAGCCGTCAGACGCAAGAGAATGTATTAAAATACCCTCATCACGACCCTCGCCGATGCGGTGGCCCTTTGGGTCGATAATGTATTCATCACCTCGCCCAGTGAGCCGCTCGGCCGCGCTTCCGCATGAGTCGGCCGCGATCGTAAGGTAAGCGTTGTTATAGATCTCGGTCATCTTAGCCGACTCGCTGCTCCAGTCCTCCGCAGAGTCTTGGATAATACACAGCGCATCTATCCATAGATAGTTGAGACCAAGTTTCCGCGTAAACTTGATAGCATCTGTGAAGAGCGGCGGCAAAGAACTCTTCCAGTTCCCCTCTGTACGCTCCTGCAAGTTCTCCCATAGTGTCTTTGGTGGGTGTTTTTCCCGCGGACCCCAGCGCCAGGAAAGTGCTGCATAGTTAGCATGCTTCCCGTTGGAGATCATTAGTCGTGAAGAGTGTTCTTCGCCAACGAAGATAACCCTCGTAGGCAGTGGAGGCGCATTGGGTGGACAACATATCGGATAATGATCCTTATCACACATTTCTAGCCAGTTCTTTACTCTCTTTACAGCAAGGTCTGAGGTGCGATACAAGACCGGCTCAGGACGGCAAGGAATCGCCTTCCAGATCGATGGCGTGTCTGGCTCAGATCAATCGTCAGAAATGAGTGTTGCGGCGCCGGACCGGTAGAGATAGATTACTTACCAGGAGGACTATATAACTCAAGATTTAAGAAAATTCCCGAGTCGTCATCCCATAGCGGCCTCTCATACTCCCGAACACCCCATTTCACACGCTTTACCCTCGCTAAGAGCGATTGCTCCGTAGGAACTTGAGGTAAAATTTTGTTGCCTTCAATGAGCTTGAGAGTCACGCTCGGAAAGTCCTGCGTCGACCGCGTAAAGCGCGTCACGCCGTCGTAGATCATCTTGCAGGCGAGACATCGGCTTGCGGCGCTCAGGCGAAACTCTTCGTTGCCATTTATCTCGATAGTAAGTCCTTTGTCACGAAGTTTTGTGGCGTCGAGATTGAAACAGATGCAACATTCCGGGTTCACTGGCGGCACCATGGTGTGATCAGATTGATAGTAAAGTAGGACTTTAGACGTAAACCGAAGCAGCTTTTAGGGAACAAGGACTTAATGAATGCCTGTACTATTTGGCGACCTCGATAATTGGTTTATCAAATTATGCATCATGAGCTGTAATGTAATGAGACTAGCAGTTTTGAGATTAGGCTGAAAATCAAGAACCTATGTTAGATAGGTACATGAGGTAACTCAGCTGCGTCGGACTAGAAATCGGTGTAGGAGACGGGATGATTGGACGTGAGATGTTCCCTGTCGTCAGTTGGAATGTTGTGAGGCAGCAGGACATGGCCGACGGCCACTCGTTGGCCTTTCAGTTATGCCTAAGGCTTCAAGTTGGTTGGGAGTAGCCTCGGAATATAACTTATAAGAAAATATAAGAGATATTGAGGTTGGCACAGGTTTCAAGATGCTTGAAGTCGAAGTACATATCACTGTTTCCGGCACATAGGGGTTTCCGCTATATAGTGATGGACAGTAATATACGAGCGTCCTTATCTATTTCTTAAAACCAAGGCTAGCTCGAATGTTTACAGGGAGAGATATTGTAAGAATGCATGAGAAACGAGATATCATGTTGAACCGAGGATGTGAACTCACTTATGGATTGTCAATTAATAAAAAAAGAAGCAAATTTTTGTTTGTTTGCACCCAGTGTAATTCATTGGAGCTATCTACATACGGGAATCTCCTTTTGGAAGAATTCGCCTGTCTAATTGCCGTATGTCCATGCCTTGAAAGCCCATCCCATCCATCGTCATATATCTCTCATCATCACTCCCTTGCCAAGGTAAAGCCCTCCTAAAAAGTTTGTGTACAAGAATGGTATATATCTCAGAACGCCGTCAAAATGCAAAGCCCAACCCTAAACGCTCAAAAATAAGAAGGTAATTGTTCAGTCCAGTGATCAATTATTCGCTCTTATTGCGGGATAGGGAAGTGTGCGTGGCGTGCGTGCAATGCGCGACGAGAGTGCTCGTGCGAGAAGCGGATTGCGCGCTTGGGCTTTGCGGCTTCGATGTTGATGGATCCTGAGCTACCAATGGAGCACTTGGTGCCACCGGCGACTTGTTGGACAACGCTCCATGATCCAGAGGCACAACGTTGGAACGAGGTGCCGCCGATGCAGTTCCACATTCCCTCGCTGGTGCAGGGACCGGTCAAGGCAGAGCCTGAACCGGCTGGGGTAGCTGGGGCTGCTGAAGGGTCTGCTGAGGGTGCGGCTGGTGGTGCGGCTGAGGGTGCAGCTATTGGTGCAGGTGAAGCGTCTGGGCTGGGAACAGCTGGTGCAGCGCTTGATTGAGCTGGGGCAGGTGCCTGGGGAGCAACGGTTGCGAAGACACCACCTGGGGGAGATACCTGGGCTGGTGGGCTGGAAGAGGCAACTGGAGAAGCACCAGAGCCAGATCCAGAGCCGGATCCAGACCCAGACCCAGAACCACTAGCACCGCACTTGGGACCAGTTGGGACACCAAGGGTATCGGCTTCGTTCGTCTCAACGGAAGAACCTGGGTTGGGGAATTTAATGCTGCCTTGTCCTTCTCCGAGAGTGCAGTCTGAAGTTGGGATGTTGGCCACAAACATATCTGGAAGTGCGTCGAATGCAGCTGTGTCACGTTGTACCAGTTGTGTAGCATTGTTGGCAAGGAACTCCTCGTCATCGCTTCGCTTGGATGAGCCACTGGTGATTTCGATCGGGGCACAGTTCATGTAGTACTCTCGGTTGCCGGTCTTGTTGATCCAGGTCCAAGCCAAAACAGCTTTGCCGGTTGGAACATCCTTAGGCATGGTGAATTTGAAGTTACCTGGGGTGATCGCGCTTGCGCTGTCGCCCAAGTTACCGTTGCTGAAGAAAGGACATCCACCCTGGATCGAGTGAATCACCTTCCACTTGGAGTCTTTGGTTGGTGCGGTGTCGTAGGTGATAGAGATTTGGCAGGATCCACCGCTGTCTGTGAAGAAGTTAGTAAGAGAAAGTCTGAATCGAAGGAGAAAGACGTACGAGTAGCTCCTCCCATAAATTGGAGAGGTTGTAGGGAACCAAGGGGCATGTTTGTAGCAGTTCCGCCTTCGAAGGTTGCAGGTCCAGTAGACTTGCAGGGGAAGTTGCTTCCGTCAGCCGCGAGGGGACCATTGCCAGCTTGACTTTGGGAAGGGAACGGCTTGGGTAGGTTCAACAACATGTGGCCGTCAACGACCATGGTGGCGAGTCCGAGGACTGCGAGTATCGGAGTGTTGAGCATCATATTTGCTGTGGATTGTTTTGTGTGAAGTATGCTTTTGTCTTTTTGAAAAGAAGGTGTTTGGTAATTGTGGTCGTGCGTTTGAAGGTATCTGGTACTGGAGGAAAAAGTTAGTGGTAGGTCTGTTATTGTACTGGAAACTTTTATTGTTCGAGACAATCATAGTGTTCAATGGACAAGGGTCGAGCGCTAAATGTGCTTTTCGCAAAGAAATATTCACACAGTGCTATTGTGAATAAACGTGGTATTTGTGTTCTTGGCGATCAATTGTCGAAGCCATCGTACCAAGATCCACGCGGTAAACAGGAATAAAAGCTCTTTGAATACATACCCAAAAATAGACGGATGGATAAAGAGTCGTGATTTTTTTACGGGTCAAGAGATCGTGACAATGAGTGTTGTTCAAATACTGTTGAGATTTGAAAGGACTGTGGAATTGTCTTATATTGCTCCAGGCAGGTGAAGACAAAGAATGGAATAAATCAAAGGGCTGGCCTTAAAAAAATGCAAGTGCTCGACGATGGTGAAGGGCAAGAAGGTCTCGAGGGGGTCGAGATGTCTTATATCAAGTGCCACTCGGACATCGAGAGGATCAAGCCACCGCTATTGCACATTCGGGGCGGCAATCCGTAGGGGGCGGATCTACTGCAAGGTACCAGTCTTGGAAACCCCCTTTGGAATGCTGCTCTACTGAATGGATCCCGACCCCCATTTCCAACTCTCTTTTCATCCCTGCACTTACTACGCTGGACGAGGAACGACGAATAGATTCACCTGCGCGTACGAGTTCTGGCGCTGAAAGAGCGTGACAGCCGGTGCAGTCATGAGAATGTGCGTTCCATCATGGTGAATCACCGATTTACAGAATCCCCTATTCACTGCTACCCAGTCGACTTTGCCTGCAGCCGACAGAAATGTTTCGACTGTTCGTGATCGGTGAGGTTGCGTAAACCAATAGTAGCCAGTATATAGACTTCAATTAAGCAGTGGATGTTTGACATGTAGCATCTTGGCAGGCTGATAGCCAGTGATTTGACCTCGCACCTCAGCTGTGCAGCATCCTCAGCCATTCAAATGTATATTTAACTGGATGCCAAGTTCCTAACCACGCGACATGGTTCATCCTAAGGTCAACTTGCTATGGCGGCGGCCGTTGTTTAAGAGACTCGCGGGCGGGTTATTGGTCGCCCCAAGAGCACATCAGCCGGTGATGGACGATTCCCCTGAAACAAGCGACGTCTCACAACTCTCAATTAGGCAAAGACTTTGGGACGCTTCAGTTGGGTTTATGTTAACCATACGATCTCTTTCACGAGTCTCTGATGGAACGAAGGATAGGGGAAATGTGATTGTTTAGCGTGCGATTGTCTACCGTCGCTCGGAATTCAATATCATCGAGTCTCGCGCATGGGTGAGTCGTCTCGGAGCTCGCCCTGGAGAGAAAGTCAGTCAGTGCGATGATTTCATCGGAGCCACTACTTGCAACTTCATGCGATGAAGATTAATAAAAGGTGGCTGGGGAGTTGAGGTGGGATGCTGGGTTAGACTTCACGAGCTTGCGCGCCTGAAGATCTGCCGAGGGCTAGCTGGACTAGCCCTCTAAGCCGCACTTTGTGGGGAATTCTGCATGAAGCTTGACCTGGATATTCCACAGCCAGACTGCTCACGCCAGCATTCATTCTTTCGCCTCTTCCAAGACTTGCAATTGTTTCCTCATCCTCGAATCACTTATGGTCCATGTGTTTCCACTTCGCCTCACTGGAGCCCAGTCAAAGGCATGTTTTGTCGCGGCGTGGCAAATTACGTGACGTCCATTCTCCCACAGGGACTATCTCTGCTCCCCCGATCCTCATATAGAGCATTGAAACCATTTACCCAGAAAGCTCGTATATCCCAACCATGGTCATGTTTAACGTCTACCGCAAGCGAAGAATAGCGTACCCGCAATAGCCGGATTACGAGGCCAGTTTCTCTGCATGAATCCACCCGAAAAGTTAGATGGGAAACTCTGTGTAAGGTTCGCTAGTTTTCAACTATGGACCCTATTCCCAGATGCGCTGCCCTCACCGGTTGCCTGTAAGCGTTACATAAGGTTTGTTCCTGCGGACAACCGCCAGATGGAGGCAAGGTATAGACGAAATCATCCTCGTTAGGGTGAAACGAACCCTAAAAAAAATGTATATTTGTTAAACTCGTGCGCCATCTATTTGATTTTGGGAATCTCAGTACTGGTTATGGGAAAACATCACGAAATACAGTATTATCGAGTAATGGACATGGCCTGTGTGCCCTTTAAAAAATGGGCTGCCATCTGCATCTAGAGCCAGATTCCCATAATGGAAACAACACAAGAAGCAGAACCTTCGTATTGTAACCCATCGAGTGTACTAGTGGTTAGCGTCATAAAAGGCGATTTTAAAGTAGAGCTGTTATAGACTTTTGAAAGAGTCTAGCTGCGCGGACGAGTTGCGCTCAAAGAGGAGAGAGAAACGTTGCATGCACGTATCTTTGCTGTAAGACCTAACCGACTAAAGACTGCATGTTGAGCATTGGAAATGCCCAACCATTCTAAATGCCTCCTGAATACGTGGAAGGCCCCATTCTTCTGCATTCTGCTGGGAAGAAATGTCTGTAAAAGGAGCAGCTAACTTCACACGCAGCAACAGTAAGTAACTTACTTCAGGGTGAGATGGAAAGTAGAGTCTGGAGTAGCTCAGAAGTATCAGCTGATACCAGCTAGACATGGAAGCAGCGTACGTAGAGGTTAAACATAAGGCCATTGTGATCGGTCTATAACTTCTCATTTCTCATAATTCATACATTTACAAATTTGTAGAACTATCCTAACCCCTGCGGAGTCTGTCTTGATTCTAATCCACCTCATCCCATCTAGACAGCACTATGGACAGCTTTCTCGGCCATGTCTTTCTCTGCCTGACTCTGCTTGTTATCTCCAGTGTCTAATGTGTGTTCTATGTCGTCTTGGTGATTATGTGCTGCATCAACGTCTTCGAACCTTGAAGTTAGCGAACGACCAGCAACAGCAACAAGTTTTTCCAGATAAATCTTGAAGTTCTAAATATAGCAGGTTTCATAACTTACCATCATACTCCTCACTATCATCCATCCAATATCGCATCTTGTTTTTACGGAAGTCGTCATAATCCCATTCCTCTGGCTCGAGCCAACCCTCGTCCGTGAAGATGTATGTCTCGGCCACAACATCATTGGTCTCTGACCCGTTCTCCAGAAGCTTTGGGCAGACGTGATGACGTTGGTACTGGCTCCCCTCAAACGTGTCCAAGCGGTCGATATCCCGATCTGTTAATCCGGTAACAAATGTTCCGCGGACGGTCTTGCCCTCCTGCTGTATCATCCCGGGGTAATCTGCCGACCGAACTTTGCGTCGACAATAGTCGTGAAGGATTGCATCTTGAATTGTGAGGAGCTTTGCGCGGGCGCTGGCGGCGGGGTGGTTCGAAAGATCACTTTCACCGTACAAAACTCGATAGAGAACTCCTTGGACCATCTATTCGTTCGTTAATTCACATTCATACCAGCGCGCCATGCAAAGAACATTCTTTTGTTGCTATCCTGTCGCTATCCTGTAGAGTGTGCAGACTCCGAAGGAAAGTTGAGGGCGAAACTTACAAGAGTCCCATAGAAGAATGCTGTGCGATCGCCCATTGCGCCTGCTCGACTTTCTGTTGATGTGAAGCTTTCCTTTCCTTTAGTATGGCGACTCTGCCTCCCACTCTGGGGGCAATTGTAAATGGGTTATCTATGCCATCGCTTCTGCTTCTCTATTTGTTTATTCGTTAGCAGATACATACCAGCATGTAATGCCTGACATGTAAGGCATAAAATAGCCTCAACGTGAGAGGTTTTATATTCCACTAAACATATGATGAAACTTTGGAATACTTGTACGCTCTGACATATGGATGGTCAAAATTGCTCTCTGGTGATCTGCCGCCAGAGGGGTATCTTTGGCAGAGCAGTAACCAAAGCCGAAGAATTCTTCAATCATTCACCATATAAACTACCTGTGAACGAATGTGTCTAATCCAAAATCACTTCGACGTCAAAACACCAGTTCGATTTCAGTCATATCGAACAGAGAAGAGCCAATTAGCTTGCTAGCGCACCGCTTTCCATATGTAAATATGCTGTTGAAGCAAAGGAAAAGGGGTAGCGAGCATGTGATTTGGTTCCAGACATGGCCCGGTTGAAAGTTTGCCCGGGAGGCGCGTTGGAAGGCGCGAAGGCAAGGCTGAGGAATAACAAAATAGTAGCTTCCATACCAGACGGACCTCAATTTCTTAACCCTATGTTTAATGTACCTTTCCTAAAACACAGCACTACGTCTGCCAATGCCTCGCAAACAATTACCTTCCTCTGCCAACTTTGAATTACGCGAAACCCAACATGGAGAAGTTCTTGAGGGATTGGCGACAAGATGCCCTTAATAAACACCAATATGACTCGGCAATCTTTATAGGAGACAAACTGTTAGCATTGACTCGTGTGTATCACTTGAGCTATCGATTAAAATAGGACTGATTGAGTTGCAGAAAACGACAAAGATGCTTTCTGGCTCGCGCAAGTTCACTTCTCCACTGGCAATTACACGCGAGCCCAGAGTTTCCTCTCGAAGCAGGACTTAATAACGCGAAACCCTTCCTGCCAATACCTCGCCGGCCACTGTTTGATTAAGCAGGGCAGATTCGATGAGGCGCTGTCTGTATTGGGTGACAAAAATCCGGTCCATCTTATTACAAGCGCACATAACAGCCGGCGGAAGCTTCAACACACAAGTGGAGGTAGCAGAACCAGTGCACCGCTGCAGGGAAAACCAGGTGGTAGGTCGGACAAATATGATAAGAGGGAGGAGGTGATAGCTGAAGATGCTGCCAATATACGCTTCGAGGCTGCAATGTGCTACTTGAGAGGACTTTGCTATGCCAAACAGAATGCTTTTGATCGTGCGAAGGAATGCTACAAAGATGCTGTCAGGATTGATGTTCAATGCTTTGAAGCTTTCGAGCAGTTGATGAAGAACTGTCTAATGTCACCAGATGAGGAATGGGAGTTTCTCGACTCCCTAGACTTTGATGCAATTTCCATCGCAAACGACACATCTTCCTCGCAAGAAGCCGCTGAATTCACCAAGATGCTCTACACGACTAGATTGTCGAAATACAAGAACCCCGCCGCCTTTACGGCGGCTACGGAAACTCTTTCCACACATTACAATCTAGATACAAATCCCGATCTTCTATTATCCAAGGCGGATTTGCTGTTTACACAATGCAGGTTCAAGGATGCCTTGGCAATAACAAATGCGATTCTCTCAGATGACAAGTATAATTTTAGCATATACCCACTTCACCTAGCCTGTCTATACGAGTTAGGGTTAAAGAACGCGCTATTCTTGGTTTCTCACGATCTGGCAGATAACCACCCTGAGGAGCCCTGTACATGGCTTGCGGTGGGAATATACTACTTGCTGATCAATAAAGTTGCTGAGGCACGTCGGTACTTCAGCAAGGCAAGTATGATGGATCCTCATTTCGGTCCTGCATGGATTGGATTTGCACATACCTTTGCTGCAGAAGGTGAACATGATCAGGCAATCTCTGCTTATTCCACCGCTGCTCGACTTTTCATGGGAACACATTTACCCCAGCTCTTCCTCGGCATGCAGAATCACATGCTGAATAACATGACCCTAGCGGACGAGTTCTTGAAAACTGCATATGGCCTATGTAAAACAGATCCATTGCTGTTGAATGAGATGGGTGTGGTATTTTACCACCAAGATCGGCTCGGCGATGCTGTGACGATGTTTTCGAAAGCTTTAGAAATAGCAGAAGAGATTGATAGCGACTCGCAAGCGTGGATATCTACTCGATCGAATCTTGGACATGCTTATCGAAGGCTACAGCAATGGGATTTGGCTCTAGCAGAGTTTGATGAGGTTCTCAGAGCAGGCGGCAAAGATCCCTCAGTCTTCTGTGCCAAAGGGCTAGTATTGATGGAGCAAAGGCGACCATATGATGCCGTACAGGTGTTTCACGAGGCGTTAGCTATTTCGCCTCAAGATGCCATCGCAACAGAGCTTCTAAACAAGTCTCTAGAAGAAACCTCACATCTAGTAGAGGAAATAGAGGACGACGAAATGATTGACAAGATACTGTTTACAAGAAAAGAAGAAGCAGCAAACTTTTTTACGACTAGAAGAGCAGGAAAGGAAAAGGGCAAGTTTCGGGCGAGGGTGAGCAGTGGGATTGGACTCGAGGGAGAGAGTTTGATGGACTTAATGAGCGACGATGATTGATGATTGTTATTGCATTGGCGTATAGAGCATTTATTGGTGTTGGGGGCTTTGGAGGGGTCCAGAATACAGGATGGGAATGCATGATGAGATGTGTAACATATTTTAACATTCGGGTGCCATCGCTGATAATTCCGGTTTCTTGCTTTTTTGTGAGCTTTTCCCTATTTTGAGGTGGTGAGTCAAAATCTAGCCACTCTGAGTCCAATGTCAGAATACAAGTAGGGATTAATCGGAACACACATTCAAGGCAATAGAGTGGCTTTGAGTTTTAAGTATCCCAGGCTCGGACATATCTAATTGCAAAAGATGACGCTACAAACGAAAGAGTTCAACTTGTTCGGAGCTAAGAGCACTTAGACGATTAGTTTTGCGGCGTAAGCATGCTTGGACCAATCATGTACTTCAGCTTACGAGACTGTCAACGTCGCTTGCCCCGCATGAGGATGGAATTCCGCAATTCCATCTTTCCTCAGCTTCAAGGATGGAGCTGATAGAGCTGGAGTAATGATATATAAATATGATTAATTCCTTGAGCTCTTTGCTATACTTTCCATGTTTTATTGACCAACACAGTGATAATTCCCAACAGCTTTAACAACATCGGCCAGCTTACACACATACGCCAATTCATATAAGGGGCATAAGACATACGATATAAGTGCAAAGTGCACATCCCTCCGCTCTTAAAAAAAATATACATGGTCAAGAGATATCATAACAGCTTAGCAAGATGTCTCGTTTCTGGCCACATACCCCCTACGCGGAAGATCAGCCCTTCGCTCGTTCCATCCTCTACACGCACGTTCTAACACGAGCCGTTCAAACGGGGGCCGTAGTTGGCAGCGGCGTCGGTATCGCCACGCATCTTGTTCGTACGCTTCGTAAAACCGCCTTGCCGGCGCCCCTTGCGACGCAGCTGGTACGCTCCTCGGGCGTGGGAGCGGCGGTCACGACAGCGATAATGCTAGTCGGTATCCCGGCGCGGATGTGGGGTCGAGAGGACATTGAGTGGCGGGACAGGTCGTGGAGGCTTTTGGAGAACGAGGGCCAGGTTGAATGTGATGATTGGACTTATGTGGGCATGTTGGGTGGTTTGGTGGCGGGGGGAAGAAAGGGAGGATGGAAGGGAGTGACGGGACGGGTGGGTTTCGGGAGTCTGGCTGGTATGGCTGGGTATATGGGCTGGAGGTATGGGGTCAAGGGTGGGTGGAAAGAAGAGATTGTGGTATGAGGGAAGAGAAAGGAAGGAAAGGAAACGGCGTGTGAAGTTGAGTGGTAATGTATTATTTCCCCTTCTATGGGATTGTTTTCTGGCGAATTGGATCAATGTTGATTGAATGGTCTCTTTCCTCTTTGGCATGCTGAATGTCTTCTTCTATCAAAGATTCGTTCTGGTGGATTGTACTATCAACATACACATCTTTCGGGGTTGCTGAAAGAATACTTGATGCAGCTTGGATTGGACCTCTACTCCATAGTTGCTCGATATCAGACGTCAAGGACGTTCTCGCCACTATCAAAAATGTAATATCAAGACAAATTTGAATACCAAGCACTATCCTTATGTTCTGTGAAATACGTGTTTGACATTCAATTTCTACATCCTATCAAATGACTGCGAAGCTCTGAAGGAAGGGAAAGTGAAAGCATGTCAAGATCAAACCCTCTCATGCAGTACAGTACATGCGAGCTGGACTTCAAGTTTTAATCTGATGAGAGCTATTCACCTAAGCATTGAATACTATTATGTACAAATTTTCTGCCTGAGCATAGAGACTAGTTACTAGCGCGTTGGCTCTCGGCCACCTTGAAATAACAAAAGTCGAAAACCGAGTATGCAAACTAAATTGAAAAGGTAGTGTGGTGGTGTAGTATGGTGATATTGTTTGACGACTAACAATCTTGAACGGTTTCACCACACTACACAACCACATCACCTTCCCAGTTAAGTTTGCGCTTCTTCTTTTTAAGTTTTTGGTGTGTTTATCAATACAGGCTCTTTATTCATTTATACACATGTCAATTTCATGCGTTTAAAGCTGACGCTATTCAGAGGTTACTAAAAATTTCTTGCTTGCATTTTAACAACCCTTCAACTTCCGTTTAACTGTAGAAAAAAAATATATTCTTGCCTTCCTCGACACTCCAACTTTCACAACTGAAAAAAAGGATCTTTCAGCCTCGACTTCTTGCAACACAATGCCACGCATTCAACTTGAAGTTAATTTTCCCTTTCTAGGTAATGAAATAGTCACTAATGACAACTTAGTATCACAACCCGAAATGGGCAGTTGAGTTTCAGGACGCAAAGACCACCCTCGAAGCTATCCTATGTGATATTCCAATTATCGGAATTGAGCATGTAGGTAGCACAGCCATTCCAGGTATGCTGGGTTGCAGAAACTGGAAAATTCTTGGTGCTAATATCAACTAGATCTCATCGCGAAGCCCGTAATAGATATCGACATTGTGATCAAGCCCGAGAATCTAGCGGTAACGAAAGATGCACTTTTGGCAGCTGGGTACATTTGGATTGGAGAATCTGGTATCATCGGTCGTGTAAGCTCTGATCTCTCTTTTCATATCCATTTCGCGTCCTTGTATTCTTTACTGATTATCGCAAGCATGCATTCTGGCAACCCAATACCCTCGAAACCCGCGGCATCCACCCAGACGGCTCCATACGGCACAACACCTACGTGATCTTCGAAAATTGTAACTGTTTGCGTGGCCACCGTGATCTCAAACGTATTCTGCTTTCCGATCCAGAACTACGAAATGAGTATGGCGAGCAGAAACTATGGTTGGTGCATGAGTTAGGGGTTAATAACCCGCAGGAGTATTCTTCGTTAAAGAATGATGTTGTGTTGAAAATCTTGAGGAAGGCTGGCTGGACGGATAAAGACTTGGGCGAGAGAAGGGAGTTTAGGTTACGAAAGCTAATTGAGTGGGATGGAAAGATGGATGAGGGGCTTGGAGGTTAGAGGTTAGAGTTGATAGAGTACACTGGTATATTAGAATTTTGCCTAAGACGCTACATGCTTCCAGTCACGAATGACTAGATTAGCTAAAACTATGTACATGTAAATATATAAAATATCTCACACGCATGTATGTCTCACCAACCCATAAGAACATAAGTCTACGCACTCAACCAATTTCATGCGCAGTCTTGGGTTTCCCACCTAACTCATATGGCGGACTTACATGTACACTATTCACATCCTGTGTCTTTCCAGCCTTCCTTTCCTCGGTTGCAGTTTTTTGTCTACGCCTTCGCCTAAAGAGCAACCATATCCCCACCCCTATTGCCGCAACTAGAACAAGTCCTCCTAGAACTCCCCCTACGATCGGTCCTACTGGTGCAGTTCTCTTTTTCGTCGCCTCTATTGTAGGGTATGGAGATCCTGTTTGTAAGGGCTTCCCTATCGTACCACTGGTAGGTCCTGGGTTCCGCCCATCTGGGATTTGTGTCTCAACAGTGAGGATATTATCTGGTCCCAAATACCTCGGAAGGAAAATCGGTGTGGGAAGTCCTCCATAGGTAGTGTCAACCGCCATTGACATATTTGCTGAAAAGCCGCATGTTGGCATCGTGTAGCTATTTGGGAATTTGATAGTGTAGCAGTGCTCATTCAGAATGCCACTGAAAACCTGTCAGCTGCACTGCATCTCTTCTCAATTGGATTTCGCAAGCGTAGTTTGGTTAAGCGCCAGACGTACCACTTTAATATGTTCGCGTTGGCAGAACAGGCACTGTCGCAGCTGGTGCTGTTAAAGTCTGCACAAGCTGTGAAATGAGGTATCACAGCTGTATTTCCGCATCCTACCACGCTGTTACGCGAGTTCCATAAACAGGTGTCTGTGGTCTGAGAACAGCTGAATACACTGCCTGTGCAGCTGTCAGTACTAGCTATTCAAAGACAAAATGCTTTGGACGGTGGGTGACGGACTATAATCCCCATCTTCCCAACCACAAACCTCCAATCCCCAGCCGCTCCAAGAAGTTGTTGTTTTCGTACTTGTTGCTCTCCTCAGCAACTCTAAATTAAATTCGGGGGCTGATGTCGGCAGGTTTGTGACTGCATACTCAATATACTCTACAGCTGTAGTTGGTGACGGACTGGGCCATGGTATGGCATGTATCATACATGGAAGTCCAAATAACAGTAGATACGACATTTGATATTTCAGAAGCAAAAAAAGTCCATGATCGATAACATGACGAGTGTTTTGACATCAGGTAACCGTTAATTTGTGGTTGCTTTTGAGATTGGTCGATTGGTGGGCTGAGTTGAAGGGAAAGCCATCTTTGGGGAAGCTGAAAGGTTGATCCAATGGGGTTGATGATCAGAGCGGCGAAGGGCTTGGAGAGTCCCAATTGTTCGTCCGTCTGACGGCTCATATTGTTAGTCGAATGCAGAGAACGCTGCAGGAAGTTCATGATACAATATTATTTGAACTTCTATTGTCGTATAGCACGGGCCAGCTATCTATCGTAATAGTCAGTAGGTCTTGGGCCACGTTACTGAAGGATATTGTAGTATACAATGAAGGTGGAAGATTTCAGTAAACCAGAATGGCTTTCTCGTAACGACCGTCAGACAAAATCAGAAGTCGCCCTATGCCAGAGAGTTGATACTCGAATCGCTTGGTAAAAATTATGAATGGCAGGGCCCAAATCGAATCAAGATGAAACTTGCTACTGAGATCCTGTGTTACTTACCGAGCCCCCTATATTAAGCTAGTCTTGCATCTATCCAAATATGTGACATCTTGTCGAGTTGCAAAGTACAGAATAGCTTACAAAGATAGATGGCAGTAGAGCTGCTGGTCGAATGAATAAAAGAAATGAATGGAGAGGCGTTTTAAAGCACCTTAGAGGGTTTTACAGCGATATTGTTCATGACAGATTATAAATGAAGTGATTGTTAAGATAAGATAAAACCTGCATGTCCTTCACTTAATTTAGAAACCGATGGCTTATTATTAGAATCTCGGACTTCATACTTATATCGGTCATAGTGCGAAGGTTTGGGGGCCATGAGAACTCTTGATTGGTAAGTCTAATGCTTGCCCAGCTTCAAGAAGTCTCCGTGTGGGGTACTCTACGATCATTGCACGAAGAGGCTTGATGGCTGGGGATGAAATATTGCTTATCCCACTATTGAATGGCTATATAAGGACTGAAATCTCTCCAAAAAGGCAAAACCTCGTAACATCACACTAGAACCATAATGATAATGGTTCTACCGAAAGAAAACGAACGACTGAGTACAGCCCATTTAAGCAACCAAAACAATCCTAGAAGTAGTATATCCAAGGAGAACAAACGAATGAAGCGGCTTATTTGAAAAGAATTAAGGCAAAGAAAAACGTAGATCATCAGTAATGCAACAAGAAGCTGCAAAAACGTATTGATGAGATGACATATATTCTCTCATCAGGGGTGCCAAGACAAATAATGTCTAGAACGTTATAGGGAACTTTCAGGAACCTTCATGTTTGGTCTAGTACCCATTCTGTTTTACTAGATATCAGCTTACGAATAATGACAGATTGCGGTAGGCTTACAGGATCAGTTCCGTTCCCATCATCATCGTCATCATCAGTACCATCGGTAGGAGAAGCCGTACTATATCCACGAGACTATCATATATTAATCCTTTGAATTGGATAAAGATCTTCTGCATAATACTGACCGGATCTATCTCCGGTGGGTTCTCTGGAGGATTTGGATCATCATAATTGCCACCACCATTAATCCATACCTATTAGTATGTATTAGCCAGGTTCTATGCCTCAGTCCGTTGCCTGCGTCTGATGGCGTCGAGGCTGAAGTTTGATCCAACTCCTAAACAAACACAAGGCTATTGGGAGAGCTAACGCCTTGTGGTTGTTGAGAGCTGTAAAATTGTGGCACATACAATGCTTGATTTACGTCCGACATAAAGCTTGTGGAGACATTCAACCTCACCACCCTACACATGCTCAGTATCACAGCATATAATACATGTTATCGGAATGAACTTACCTGCTTATAGTATACCTTACGATCCCGTAAAGAGGAGACAAAGTTCATTAGGGAACTACTATCAGAGCAGAGATGGTCTGCAACATGGTCATTTCCATGGCGCTACACATATCAGTAACGGCAAGGAATCCTTTCTTTCAGATAAAAGTTGGATCTTACCAAGAAATGGGACACTTCGGAAATCCGCGACATGATTGAAAGTTTCGCTGAAGATTGTGCTAAAGCAACTGAGAATAAAGTAGGAATTGAGCTTGCTATGATAAGGATGGAACAAACACGACCTACTTATATAAAGATGTCTGTGACGACTGACAATTGAGATGAAAAGGGGCTTTGACCTGTTTGTGGCCCTATTTTGCCCTTCCAATTCGCCTTGTCGACTCAGACTACAAGCATCCCCAAACTGCGCACCAGCAAGAGCTCCGAAGTGGTCTCATATGACGAATAGGAGCGGCGGTGAATATTGAAAGTGTCATGAGCGATTAGGACAAGGGCCACCAACGAACAGGGGATTGTAGCATTTCACAGACTCAATATTGGGTTGAAAAGCCCGCCCTATGAGAGGAAAGAATCAAGGTTCATTCCCTCGGACCTTGATCTGAAATTCACAAGGACAGCGGTCACATACTGTCATGTACCAATCATAATGGGTACCTTCATCGACAAAATGCTGAGGATGAAAATATATGTAGAGGCAGCGAGTATGAGAAAGGGTGCGGAATTTGTTCCTCTTACACAAACAAAGACATGATACCAGGTACGCCACTGGCAGTATACCTTGGATGACACTCTACATTTTCATCGAAGAGATATCATGTGCTAATCAATTCTTTCTAGGTGGAAAAAGAAACCAGGCTGTTTTGAAAGCACCAGATATCAAGGTCGATGGTCATTTTCTCGTGGCTGAGGTGAAAGTGACCGTTTCCCTTGTTTCGTACCCGGTACTTTGGGCATGCGGCAATATCCGAGTTGTAGCATTCGAAGTTTATTCGCGGTGATACGGTGTAGTGTTGTGGCTCATCTCAGCTACTTGAAGTGATAGGAGAAAAGAGTAGTGCCTTTCCACTTGGTTCAAAACTCAACGTTGAATGTTCCGTCACTTAGGCTTCGCGTGGCCCACTTATCCCACAGCTTATGAAAGATTAATGAGGAGTTGGCCTCATTGAATGCTGTTTTTTGTTTACATATGAACCTTTTCAGGTCTCGAAAGTACATGGCAACACGCTACATTAGCACTTTACGAGTATACTACACTGCCATTGATAGGCTGGCATACGTACGGCAGACTGCAAACATATGCATACGTTACAGTACTGTGATCAGGGGTCTTGAATGGCAGCTTGATTTACAAGGCTTTGTATTGGTACTGAGACATCAACTACGATACTGCCTGTCAGCTCGGTTTTTAGATTCCCGAGTCAACAGCGCCAATCTCTGAAGTCACTTCCTTGCTATTGTTTCCCAGATCACTGGGTTCTCTGTTGGGAAGAGAGAAATGAACTACAAGAACGACAGGGAAGCGGGATAGTTTCAGGGCGACAGGAATTACGTGAGCAATAAAAATGCTAAGTCCTTCCTCATTTCTCGACGGATCGCTAATTGATGGCGAACCACTTCAGGAAAAAAACATCGAGATTCTAGCACTTCAAACGCGCCTTCGGTGGTATTCAAGTTGCTTTGGAAAATTACGAAAAATTTGGGTAGTATGCTAGTGTCACAGTCAAAATAATGGGGGCTAGGAACTGGTGAGATAAAGGACTGCACAACAGCAAGACTTCCCAATCAATTCAGCTTTTGTAACGTCTATACTAGGGTTCTATAAACTATCGGATAGCCCGAGTTTCACTGAGCCACACCTCTACAGGCGTCTAGCTGCTAACTAAAACAGCGGAGCCTCGTCGGGAGCTGTTCAATGGTAGGACATCATCCATCATTTACTTGTAATCTGCAAAATTGTGTGCAAGCGAGTCGCATTCTCCTTAGGCTTAATTATGTCTAATTAATCAATCATATGTTTTAAAAGGAAAAGGTCATTTTAGGATGCCCTGTGAGCCCGTTAGGCAACACTAGCGAGCTACTGGAGCCGGAGATTCACAGGTCTGCTCAACCTGTAAACTGTTCAACAAATGGATACACTAGAAGATCAAATACCCAGGCTCGGAATATAGCCACCTGCGTCATCAGCTGGTAAATATCGTCTTTCGCCATAACATTACTGTGACTTAGGAAAGATGGCAGCCAATAATCAGTAGGAGCTGAGCTAAATTTCGCATTTCTTGCTCGACTATTTTCGAATCACAAATGGATGGCATTCGCACATGAATTGTTGAGAAAGGGCAACAAGGCTGCTAAGGAGGGCAATGATAGGGCAAAAGGAGGATGCTATGGTTATCCAATGGCCAATGCCATTTTGTCTGAAGAAGTGAAAAGGTGGGCCGCAGCTGTATTCCCGCATTACTAGCTCCATATTTTCAAAATCCCATGATCTCAAAAAAGAAAGCCCTACAGAGTCGAAAGCGATCTTTGCATTTCTGTTGGATCACTTGAGTTCTGTTCGCCTTCTTACTTTCACCAAACAAGGTTCGATACAGCCTTCATAGTAATAGAGAATCACTAGACAATTTACTAACCCTAGGAACTGACTTAGATCGCCGAGAAACAGTCTCTAGTTAGCCTCCACAGGCAGTTCGAAGGTCTAATCTCACAGCTTCAGGTAATCTGCAGCTCTGAGATACTTTGCTTTTTGCGTTATCTTACTTGGCGCGTGGCGTAGGATCCGAGGGCTCTGACGCAGGCAGAGTTTCTGAGAGCTGTCTTTTGACTTTCGTGAAGTGTTTGGCAAGTGAATTTTGTTTCCTGTCTGCTACTCTGCGTTTCCTGGGCTAATTTCAAGCTGGGTTCTTGAACATACATTTGGAAATGTGTTGTTTGCTCTTCTTTTCACTTTCCGAGCGTATAGAAGGAAAAAAGGAATCTGCTTAGCAGTCGCCCAGAAGTGTCTTCCCGAACTTCCATGTGTTCGACAAGACTTTTGCGTTCAAAGCTAAAGGAAGATATGCTGGCACACCTTCGAAGATCTGCGTCTTTCAACATACAGTAAGCGTCTATACCTTCGCTAAAAAAGAGGAATCTTACCATGCAGTGAGATTACATGCTGAATACTCTCCACCAAGTCTCTAGATTTCCGATCTACGGATGATCCATCTCGAATTGGGTTCAGCCATTTTGTATCCGCAGTAGATGCCTTTTTCGTCTGATACATTCCATGAAAAAGTTCTGTAATACGATCATAAAGATTGATGTCCAAATTCTGGCAGTCTCTAGCACTGGCTCTCGATGAGTCGTTATTGTTGCCAGACTGCTCTTCAGGCTTTTCAACATGTTGGAGACCAATCGCATTCTGTATCTCCTCAATACACAGGCATAAAATTGACAGGACACAGAAGTCGTCGGCCCAAAACTCCCTTTTCTGTTTCTTCAGCCTAGCGTCAAGTTCTTCTAGAATCTTTCTCGTTTCGTGCAAAAGATACGAATTTATCGCCGTCTTGATTTGTCGATTGAGAACTCGTGAAATGGATCTAGGGCTGTAGTATGATATTGTTGTATGATTAATAATCTTGAGGATCCTACGGCTGGATTCTTTGGTAAGTGTGAAAATTCTTCCAATGGAGAGAAACATAGCAAAAAGCGTGATCGTTCTTCCAAGAAAATTGGCCTGTATTGCATGTTAGAATTGACATAATCTTATGAAAGAACTGAATTACAGACCTGATTACCGCGGTATTTGACATTGTGATGATGATGAATCGCTTTTAGTATTTCCTGTGAGACTGGACTCATATTTGGCCGAAATAACCGGGAAATGTCTTCCTTCAAATTGACCATTTGTTTTATCTCACTGTCACATTGTTTTATCAAGTTTTTCATTGTTATTTCCTTAAGTGCTAGAGGTATTGGCCGCCGAGCTTGAAAAACACTTGAAGCTGTTCCTCTTTTCATCGAGATCACTGAGATTGGGAGTTCATCTTGACTAGTGGGACGGTAAAAGAACGCTTTAAGGCGTATGGACGAGTACCCGTATCCGGGTGTAACATCAATTGTTATGTCATCTTCGGAAAATTTATGGACATGCTCCACAGCATACTGGGCCGCATAGTTTTCCTGAAGACGGTATACCAAATTATCTTCGTCAAACATGGTCAGTAAATGGTTTATATAACATTTATTGCTTACCTGAAGGAATTGGAAGCAACTTACCAGGAAAGAGTAGTCCTGTATGATCGTTTAGATGATATCGAACACAAACAACATGGCTTGGATTTGAGCCGTATTTCTTGATACATGTTTCGCAAATGTCACCGATACTACACTGTAGACTATGTTAGTTAATTCCTACTGAAACACCGAGTGGCCTACAGTAATTTTAAGGATGCGGCAGCTTAAACATGCACCGATGCCTCTAATTTCAGTTGCTCCCTTCGCAACCTTGGAAGTTAATGGACCACGCCGACGTGCGCGGTTCTGGCGCCGTTGATTGCGTTTACCAGAGTTGTTATCGAGTTTGCCTACTTGGACTGGATCCCAATGATACGTATTGTCTGTAAATTGACCCATCGGTTCCTCCACGAGGACGGCCTCAGTCGGATTGCGGTAAATGTCCATTTGACGATTGAGATCCGCCAAATCGGTGCTAGAGATTATGGATACAGACGAAGATGAGAAGTTGACTTGGTTGGAACCATGGTTCAATGGACTATCTCTATGAATTTCCAAATGAAATGAAGTGCTCTGGTAGTCGGGATTGGAATGATTTTCGAGCTTTCGAGATGTGAGAGAGCCTCCAGGGACAAGCAGAGGTGGCATTGTGCCATCAATGTCTAGACGAAATTAAATTAGATGTGTAAAGAAATGTTTGTAAATTACCTACGAACTAGCATTTCGCCATCAATAGGCTGAGCTACTGAATAATTGGCTGGCGTAGAATCAAAGAGATGTTGGCCAGAGTTTGCGAGGCTGCTATTGAGGACATTGTCTGATATAGAGGGGTCGAAGCCATCGAAGCCATCGGACCATCCAATTCCACCAAAAGGGTATTGATCGTTGAAGTCGTGTAAATCTTCCCAATTGGCTTCAATTGACTGTTGAGTCTGTGGGATAAGGTCACCAGCTGATGGAGACCCTGCCGCTGAGGCCGCTGTACTTTGCGCGGGAACGTTCACATCTTGCCAGCTGCCCATACTCGAATGGTCCTGGTTAAGAGCAGCACCAGACGGTGTCGATATAAGCGATATGCTACAATCGTCTATAGCATTCTCTCCTTGAGAATAATGTGAGCCATTATCCCATGTATTGCGACATGTATTGTGACAGAAATTAGAGGAATCCCTGGGGTAAAATTCCCCGTAGCGTCTGCCACAGGGAGAGGGTTGGAGGTAATGATGAAACAAGCTCTGTTCATCTTGGATTGGTTGCTGTTCTTCGTTCTCTGAATGTCCATTTCTTGATCGCGAATGGGGTCCAAAGGGATTGTGGACAAACTGGTAGTTATAAGGCTGATATGGCAGGTCAGAGTCTGGCTGCTGGTAAGCCATGATTACAATTGAAGCACCAGATCCGAAAAATTATATCTGTTAGTGTAGGCTCCCTGATATCTCTCGAAAATTCTACACAGAGGTATGAAGTGGCTTCCAAAAAAGATGTAGTGGTGCCTGAATCGGGCGGGAATGGGAGAGTGGTATTCAAATCAAGCCCGCGGCAGGAGAGTTTCGTCCAATACATCCAGTGCACAAAGTTACAGCCTCAAGTATCGGGCAACTGGCTTCAGTCAATGAGCGTGGACCACCTGGTCTCACACATAAATGCTCTGGTAACTCATACAAAGCTGATGAGGCTGAGGGCATATTCGTGCGTTTTCCGTGCATATGCAAGCCTTAGGCTGACATGTCAACAAGGCAGACGTAGCTTTCGTATCATCACATCATTTTCAAATTAAGTTTCATTTCGTGACGCCCTAATGATACCTCTCAGATATGAAGAATATCGAAAAAGCATGGTGATCGAGCGACGGGGCTGGAGCACTATGTGGCATTCCGCCCAGTATATTTCGACGTCAGTCTTGAATCGTAGCTTAAGGAGAGCTTAGCGAGCCTCCCCTGCGGAGCTGCGGAGGGGTGTTCACCGCGTTGTCTTCCCCATTTAATCTACAGTTACTCGTAAAGTGGCTCTTGTTTCGGTAGTTATTTCTTTTCTCGTCAGAAAGATCATGAATATGTATTTCACAAATTCATCCTATCATCTCATCAAAGCGTTCTTTCGAATAAGGGGAATCTCGCCGATGAAGTGTTCCTCTCTGACATATGGAAAGTGGGGTAGGGGTTTGGAAGAGTTGAACTTTAGCATCGAGACCTTAAGTAGTGAAGACATTAAGTATGAAGTCTTAAATCTCGATCAATGCATACCAAAACATACATTAAGGACAGTCATGTCTTTCATTTGTAGTTGATTCTCTATTCTCTAGCACGGGGCTACCCAATTAGTAGAGAACGCCTCACAATGTAAAAGCTTTCCACACTTCCACCAAGAAAATAATCTTTCTATTTAGAAATGTCAAGGGGCAATTTCTATTGAATTTTGATGATGATTTGTTGATGTTCCAAAGTGCCTTGCATGTTTTAAAAGGTACACTTACAATTCCCATCAAAAAAGTAGTTACGCCTCGAGCACCGAAGGTGTCAAATGTATGAGTCACGTGCATCTATACGTGCTCACATCTCATCTGTTGATGTACACCTAACCATAATCTTCGTTGAGCATCAATACTCAAAGAAAGTTAACCGACCTCACAAGTAAACCTGGAGCACTATGTTGCTTCCTACATGTGGATGGGTATCAGATCAGAGTTCCACTCAGCTACCTATTCGTTGATATGTGTATAACATGAACCAATGCCCCAGCAGGTCCAGCCTATCGCCGATTCTTACTAAAATATGTGTATTGTAATTAGTGGATATCGCTTTTCTAAACATCTTTGCTATTTCCCCAAAATATCTATAGAAACGTCTTATCACCAATAACAGATATTCTCAATCTGCCAGCGCATTTTTAACGGATCGTACTAGGACCAAGAGTGAGCGGTGAGGGATCCATTTATCTCCTCGTGGAACACCATCGAGCCGATCACTGTTTAGGCATTAATTTTAAAAATCTTCTCCGTGGAGGGGACAACCTCCCTTTGCTTCCAGTACGGCTCTAAATCTTGAGGAGGTAGCGGTCCAAGGGTGAGGGTGGTCTTTTCGTGGGGGAGATGGTTCGTAAAGCGTTTGTTACAGTAGTCATTTCCAATGCATTGTATTTCTGATTGTCGCTGCCACTTATCGGAGTCATCTTTCAATAGACATCCGAATTCGATATTTTTCTTTTCAATATTGACCTGCGCATCTACTATATGTACCTGTAATTACGTCAGAGGAGTAAAATTTATATGAGTGATTAGCGGGCAGCTAGCTGTCTTACCCTTGCGCTTGGTGGAATACTACCTGCTCCAATTTTGGCATCGAGAAATCTCTCTTCAACCTCTACTACAAATTCAGCGATCTGGCCAGCAGCTACGCTTTCCCATAACCCCTCCTGATGATGGCCACTTGACAATAACCTGATGGCGTTACGGCGTATGCTCGGGTTACGACATTTTAGAGCTGTGTAGAAAAGTGGCAGGATTATCCCCATTTCGAAGGTGAATATGTATCGGTTTAGAGCTTCTTGTCTATGATTCAAAATATTTTCCCCGATTTGCACCATTCTCCTGTAGGTGGCTTCGTGTTGGTCATGTAGCATCTCATCTCCATAAACCCCGACCTCTACAAGGATAGCAACAAGTGCGTGATATAACCCTAGAACTTGTATGTTTTCCCACACACTAGCCTTTTCTTGTTCATCGTATGAGTGTATAACTCGTTTGAATTGGAGGTCCCATGACCATAGGAATTTCGCTGCCATGTCGAGCTCGTCTTTAGAAATTGGCTCCGGGTTTGAAATATTCACCATGGTAAAAAGCCACCGAAAGCAGTTCGTCAAACTTTCTGTAAATTCATGAATTGAATCCGAGCCAGGGAGTTTTGGGCCCGTCTTGATGCCCCCCAAATACTGTCCGTATGGATACGGCGCTGTTGCGTCAGCAAATGACATGGCTTGAAGGTCAAGTCTGTGAAAAACCCCTATAACATCTGCAGGGATATGGACGGCAGTAGCACTGGGACTCGCTTCCGTAGTTGATCCTAACTCTAAAGCTAGTATCTTTAGCCCGTTCTGAAGATGCATTTGAGCGAAATTATGGTGACCTATCAAGTTTTCGTAGCAGACAAAAAGTACACAAAGAACAAGACCCTCCACCAATCTATCTTTCCTACCTCCAGAAACTTCCTGTAAGATATCTTGCGTATGCTTAATAGCAAGCCCATATTGCGCTATGGAATTTTTTCGATGTTCTGATGGATCCGACGGATCATTAGAATCATGTTGAATTTGGAAAGTGCGGTGCAGCTCGCTGAGCGCACATAGCGCATACCGAATGGCTGGAACCGATATACCAAGCTTTAATACATATTGAGTCCAAAAGCCACCGCCATAGTAAAGACTAGACATAGGTGTGGTGCAGCTTACAAAGAAGCTGAATGCTTCTTGTTGGTTCACATTATCGAATTGGACAATGCTCGGCCGCAGTGTGTTTGGACTCGCTTTCCGATACATAGATGCTCTTGGTCTTGATGTACCTCCCACATGCGCAACCTTGGATGTCTGACTCTGACCCTCTTGTACTTTCTGGGCAGGCGTCGGAAAACATGATCGGGAAGTGGACGATGGAGTGTAGCCATCGCATTTACGACCTGTGTTGATGCAACGCAAACATTCAGGTTTTTTTTCATCGCACTTCACTTTTCTGATTCTACTTGTGGAAGGGTATATCATTAGCTTTGATCCAGACATCAGCGTACTTTCGGGTGGGTGTATTGGGCGCGTGCGTACCGACATGTAGCACATCCAGTCTTCACTCTTAGTCTATATCCCTTGCTTAAATCCATACGAATTGTATAAGCTTCAAAGCAATGCACGACAGAAGAAATTCAATTGAATGAATAGTACATGACAGATAATTAACTGCCGAGTTGGAGCAGATGTCATAACTCAATATAAGAGAATCATTGCATAGGTAAGGCCGTAAGGAGGTGAGCATCAGAGGCAGCAGCTATGAATAGCGTGCGGAGGACTTAGCGCACTGCTCAAAATGACTCTCATAAAGCAGGGTAGAGGCTTGACCAGCCATAATTGGGGTCTAGTGTAAGAAAGGTCTATGCATATGGACCCATGGCATGTTGGTGATGTTTGGGGTAAGCTTAATTTATTAAGGTATACTTGGCCAGTGAACCGCCAGAGCCGCAGAACCATATTTGTTGCTGATTAATTACCGAGCGAGACCAGTAAATGCGATAAAAGAAGCGAATTGGGTCTCAGCATCGAGTGTTGCTGCGTGCCCTTGTTCCTCTCGCACCTGTCTCCCGAATAGTATCAATGTCGGTTTGGTTTCTCCAGAATCTTACTGTACTGTGGACGCTCCCCATAAATACTTTAAGCATATTTATGACCCACATTGAGTGACGCTGTTCAAGCGAGATTACACTCACCTCTATTTAGCTAATAGGGCTGGCAAGATCTTACCAATCTTTTCTCGCGAACTCCCTATTTTGGAGAGTTGGATATAGCTGCGTGCTGACCGAAAGATATAGGATGGATTTAACAAGATTCTACGTGTTCTACCCATTTTCTGCCTGTTTTGACCGCGCCGCACTGCTAGTCGTATTGTCAGTTAGCGTTTTGTCCCGTATAGAGCATGTTCTTGACATTCTGATGTGGCTAGGTTAGCTCGACTAATCTGGACTGTCAATTGGGCAACTGAGCCACTGATACAGAAAGTGTCGGTGGGCTTTTATGGATAAAATGCGTGTCAGAGGCACTGTATCCTTGAAAAATACCGGATTTGTAACTCAGACACCACAAACACACGTCAGATTCCAGATATCGATTGTCACTTTTCAGCGACATCATTTTCGCTTTTGGTGATAAGAGCCACGATACCGGGGTATGCCCATTCCTAAATAGCGCACTGCGTGGTACCAGGTACCAGGTTACATATTTCATTTTTCACAAGACGTTTTGGAAGCTTGTTTGAGAGCAAAGACTAATAGTTGCGATATAGGTGACTTGTGAGCGAAATAATCGGTGTATTTTGATTCTAATTGTCTGTCTTGTTATCGAGTATCTTTCGGATGCATGTCAAGCTGAAAAGACACACAGACACGAGAGCTTAAACTGGCTGTGCCTTATCTTATGAAGGTAGCCCTGTAATTACCTTGATGCTTTGGTTTAACCTGAATCTGTTTCAAGACTTGGAATCTTCTAATTCCGAGAAGTACCTATTTTTTAATAACCTATGTAAGAATAACAAGGATTGGTTGCCATAGTCAGAACACACGGGCGAACGATAGGCCAATATATGATATGCAAGCGGACGGCATAGGTTGATGTAAAAGATGTTCCACTCCATCTCTTCTCTGCACTTCTTTAGAGCTTTGCAAAATGACAACTGTAGAATAAGGGTGCAGTAAAACATCCGACGCCAGATGCGTAAGTAGTTTGGGGAGAGAACAAAGGATATACCGCCAGGCCTAGTTCCCATGCTGAAAGCATAAGCATAGGAAGATGACGGCCAGCGAACACGACGACCCTTGTCGTGACCTATCGTTGTGAAGCGACCTTTTCGACTGTGGAGGCTCGAGACTTTTCAGTTGTCCATCACTGCATCCTTCACCCTCCAATCTTTATATCCACCAATTCTTTCAATACTCAGGGTCTGGTACAATCGAGTCTCTAGCAACACAGATAAAAGCAAAGGAGGAAGCAAACAAACTTGAAATAGAATAGAAAATTGAACAATGTTTGACCAATGTGCATCTGGGCACAATTGTCACACTCAGTCTAATTTGACTCGAGACTTGAAATACTTTTGATTCAACGATACATGCTGTATCGACGGTGTATCTATTGCTTCAGATCTCCAAGCAGTTCGCTGCTGGAGTCTTATTGTCTAATAGTTGTCGAGTCTTGGCTTCAAATCAGCTGACGTATCCCCACATTTTCTGTCTGTGAGTTTTATTTTTCCACAATGACGATCCAACCTACATGCATCGCGTGCTTGTGTTATCTACGACCGATCCTGTCCGCACTCTCCTCCATGGCACAATTTGCGTTGGGAATAGCCTCATTGCTGTTCTGAAGCACAAGATTCTCGACAATTGGTAGGTATGACGAATAGATCCCAGTCAACCGTTTTCCCCCACAGTTATCCCACCTTCCTTTTGTCATAGCGCGTTTCCTTATTCGCGACGTCTAAACTCCGTATCGTCATGACCCGAACTCCGTGCTTGGTCAGAATCAATGACCGTCTTACTCTCTTATCAGGAAGCTCCCAAACCGCCTAAAAGGTAGCTATATTTCTCCTAGCTCTATCTCTTCTCTCTATTCTCTCCATCTACCACTTTTCACCAGATTCTCCACTCTGGTCTTTTCTATTTCAACAGGTTCAGATTTAGATCATGGCGGATTTTGAGTATATGTCCAAAGAGGGTGCAGTGCCACGAAGCACAGGTGCAAAGGCACCTCTTGACCTGTCCCACCACTACTCACGTGTTACAGCTGCTAGGCAGGCCAGTAGCATGAAAGCGTTCTACAAATACTTTCTAATTCCTGGTATTGGCAATCTGGCTGGCGGTGGGTTATCCGATCATTCCGAGAGAAGCTTCAATTGAACAAATTCCTTGCAGGACTCCCCAATCGAAAGTTCTTTCCTTACGACACACTCGAGGCTCAGGTTGCACAACCTGAGCGCTGGGAACCGACTCCCAATGACCCAAATGCCGTGTTGGACCAGCTTGCTGCAGCGTCTATTAAGAAACCGGACAATAGCGCCCCATTTCACTTGACAGTGCCTCATGGCTCGAAATCCTCGAACCCTCTTACAAAGATCGATTTGGATACAGCGCTGCAGTACGGTACCGCACAGGGTTATCCGCCGCTATACTCCTTCTTGCGTCAGTTCACACGAGAGCATCTGCAACCAAATATACCATACAAGGATGGAGCTGAAGTTATCTTAACGGTGGGCAACACTGATGGCTTGGGAAAAACCTTGGAGTGTCTTAGCAATCCCTGGAGCGAGCACCATGATTGGATTGGGGAAAGGGAGGGTCTACTTGTGGAGGCCTTTGCATACATGAATGCTGTTCAAGCCGCAAAGCCCCGCGGGTTAAGCATCACGCCCGTTAAGATCGATAGCGAAGGGCTAGTTGCCGACGGCCCTGGCGGCATGGAAGATGTACTGGCAAACTGGGACACTAGCCTGGGGAAGAGACCACACCTCTTGTATACTGTTACGTATGTATACATCTATGCATAAGTTATATATATTGGTGCTAACAATTTCAAAGCATAGGGCAAAACCCAACTAGCGGCGTCCTTTCTCTTCAGCGTCGAAAAGATCTCTATGCTATATGCAGTAAATATGATGTTATCATTATTGAAGATGAACCATACTGGTATCTCCAATTCCCTTCAGCAGCTGTCTTAGAAGCATCCGCTCGTGGCATGCCGGCTCCTCCTTCACCTCCTCTTCATACCTTTGCGAAGTCATCTGGCTACCCATATCTCGACAGCCTGGTGCCCTCATTTTTGAACATTGACACAGATGGAAGAGTGGTGAGACTTGACACTTTTTCCAAAACTGTGGCACCTGGTTGTAGAGTAGGCTGGATCACAGCACAACCAGCTATCATAGAACGCCTCCTCCGCATCACCGAGGCTTCAACCCAGCAACCATCTGGATTCGTGCAATCCATGCTCGCAGAGTTAGTCATGGGCCCACAACCCTCCCTGGAGGAGTTCAAAAGGAAGTCACGTGCCGACCAAGCTGCATTCTCTGGGTGGAAGATGGATGGCTGGGTACGCTGGTTAGAGGGTCTCCGTGGATCATACGAGCGACGGATGAATCGAATGGCGGAAATTCTTGAAGACGGCCGGTACTATGTAAAACAAGGCACCCCCAACAAGTCTTCGGAGAGCGACTGGGCTGTAATCTCGAAGACGCAAATGTATTCCTTCGACTGGCCACGCGGAGGCATGTTCATTTGGGTGAAGGTTCATTTTGCAACCCATCCTCTCTTTAAATCAGTGCCACCACAACGTCTTGCACACGCATTATGGATTTTCTTTACATTAAAGCCATATCTTGTGCTTGTCGCTCCCGGAGCAATGTTCAGCCCCACTGACGAGATCAGAGAAGCTGAGGGATACAAATACTTCCGACTATGCTTTGCAGCTGCCGAAGAACCTGAGATTGAACGATGCTCACATAGTTTTGCAAATGCTGTCCGAGATTTCTGGTTAATTAAGAATCCCGAGGATCTTGATAAAATTGACGGCGATGAGGAGTCTTATGTATCACGTGCTGGAATGGTAGATTTGAGTATGGATATGGGTTGTTAATAATAAATAGTGATCTAACGGGAGGGTAAGATATTGAAATTTGGTCGCGACTATATGAATTTATGATAGACAATTTTGAGCTTTCATAAGACGATGGATTGTAATTAAACATGCGTGCTTTGTTTCACGCTCCGATTTGATCATACTGAAGAACTGGACTCATCAGGGAACGAGTGGCTAACGTTAGCTGGGAACTCAACTGTGCCAAAGGCTACAGTTTATAACGTCTTTTATTCGCTGATGCTGCACAATTACAAATGGATCCAACTATTTTCTGAGTTGGTTTTTATTCTGCCAAGTTGAGCTCCGGTGATTCATTGTCTCGTTATCTGGAATGGTAGATTAAGAAGCACCTTGTTTAGATATCATAAAGATACATTCTATGTAGATAAGACAACTAGCTAAAGCGATAGAAGAAGACGTAGAACAGTAGCCAGCCACCTTTGTACCAATTCTAGACTCTTATTTAACATTAAATACCAATCTGGAACCGCTAATTGATACTTCGGTAATCCTGAAGTTTGTTAGTACACACTCGAAATGCAAGCAGAGAGTAACTCACGCATCCGCAACAGCCTCAAGACCACCCTCTCTCAGAGTCACTGGATGAGAGGTAATTTTCCCCGCTGCCACCAACTGTCCACTCATTTCCCAGAACGCCAATTGAAACTCAACTTGTTCCCTCGTCGCTGGGACCCTCCTCTCAGCCCTCGAAAATTGTTCATTAGCAGCTGTTTGTGCCTGGATAACTATTGGATTGACATCTCTTCGAGTCCAGTTTTCCAGTGGCCGTAGCGAGACGAAATGCAGCTCTTCGTTGCTCGCGGATGGGAAAGATGCAGCGCACATTGCGGAGCTGCCTGGAGTAGCAACGCAATCTAAGATGTGGTGCAGACGGTTCTGGGCATATTGTTTGATGTGGAGCGCGCTTTGCAAGTCGTGGTAATCGAAGACTGCATCTGCCCCGCGTGAACGGAGGAGGTCGAAGTTTTTGGGACTGGATGTAGCAATTACTTGCAGGCCGGAGCTAGAGATTGATTAGAATGAGGATGATATCTACGTCTTGAGGAGTAGTTTGAACGTACAGTTTTGCATATTGGATCGCAAGTGTTCCGATAGTGGTACTACCGCCAGAAATGAGGATCGGAAACGGTGTTTGTGTTGGCTCCGTAGGCAAAGGAAGTTTCAACGACGTGTAAAGAGCTTGTCCCACTATCGTGATACTCATTCCCAGAGTGGCTGCTTCTTCGAAACTCATGCTTCCTTCGACCAGCCTAGCAAAGTTTCCATCTTTCACCATGACATACTCTGCAAATGCGCCATTCTCGCCGATTCTCCTGTCTATCCCGTGGCATGTCCCGTAGATCTTGTCTCCTGGTTTGACACCAGACTTGCAGTTTCTTCCCACACTTTCGACAATACCGGCAAAATCACTCCCTGAAAGAATCTTAGTAAGGGGTCTGAGTTTTGGAGATGAGCCTCTAACCAAATATACTACCGACAGCTCCTCTTCTTGTGAACACTTGTAGATCATCTATACGATGTTAGTAGGTAAGTACAAGTGGTTCTGACTTGTCATACTTGAGCTCACAGCAACCGCTATAGTCTTGACCCGAACATAACCATCCCTCACTTGCGGCTTCTTCACATCCATCAACTCTACTTTCCCATGCTGTCTGATAACAACGGCTTTCATATCTCCCTCATCCTCTCTGGAAGCATCTCCCGTCAAGTCACTGATATGCACGAAATCGAACATTATGAAGCAGAGTACATTCAATAAGATAATAGAATAGAATCAGTTTCTTCAGGGCACACATGTATGATATTTAATATCATTGACAATTCTACAACATACATATTATATAATTCCTCTTGATTATTGCAGTTGGAAAAGCTATCCACTCGAGTGGTTTGCTGCGGAAGTTGAATACCGCAATGAGCGACAGAGCAGAGAAAATAGACTACGCGCCAGGCTTTGATATCTTGTATGATCGGACAAGTTTTCGGCCTGAGCAATCCATCCTTTACTCCCTGTGGCTTCAGCTACGTCAGAAACTGACACACAGCAAACTCCTCCCAGAAGCCATGGAAGCTCTCGGATGAAGGCACCTTATATGGTTACCAACAACCCCTGCAAACGAATGATTTGATAGGACAACTGCCGAGCAACACACCAAATACCGGGTTCGTTGATGTTTTGCAGGGTAGCCATCGATGGTTACAAAGGCTTCTGAGAAGGATTAGCTACAGTCTCATCTCGTTGACTCTCAAATCCCAAAAAGGGGCTGGCGTGCCTCCGCCGCGTGGCGCTTATGTTTGCGGAGCTAACCTACATCCCCGCCCCGCCAGTGGAGTGGGCTTCAAGAGCTTGGCGGATCATAGCGATATGAGTGCCTGAAGGGCCTTACGTGAGATTACTGTCAGTGAAGAAGAACTTGAACATCGATCAAATTGTAGACAAAGTTCTTATTGTGTGTGGCAAGAAGTCTCTATAATCTAGTCTCACCGAGGTTGTGATGCAATGCCAAGATCAGCCTCAAGCAACGGCCAATTTCGTCTTCAAATGAGCTTTTCAAAAACTCGGGGTGGACATCTTCACATGAAGATTCCCGAATTAAATCCTGCTTACCAGTTTGTTGGTTGGATCAGGAATTTTGGTTTTAAGTTTGCTGGGTCGCCTTTAACGTGACCTGCTCCATCCATCCATCTCAGCCCCTGATCTGAAGAATAGATAAGCGAACAGGCCAAGCCTGCAGGAACTCAGCCCTGAGAATCCACACCGAGATATTTGGGGATACATCACTGCACAAAGTCGAGTTGCGGCATGATTGGTTCATGTACACTATTGAAGATATATTTTGAGCATCCCTTTTGCCATCTTTTGGTATAAGTCGGTAGGTTTCCATCTTGAGGCCACCTTAGCTAGAGTACACCGAGAGATCAGGTTGCCATATACATCTAGCAGCCCCTCTGAATGCAACATGCTGAACTTCATGTACAAATATGAAGACTAATACGATATGCAGATAGCTGCTCCAGGCTCTACAGTTGTCAGTCCACCCCAAACACTTCACTGACTGATAGCAATCAGAATCAAATCACGTATCATGTCTGCTCCAGTAGCACCACATCCTTTGCCAGCTATGAAATTTTCATTTAAGAGATCATTAACAGTCTATTATGAGAACTAAATTGACTTATGTATAGTTATGGGAAGTTTCTTAATTGAAGAGGACGGATATTAGTTTGTCAATGACAGCTAATACAAGTGTCAATACTGAATAGTATCACGCTATCACTGAACCCTCCATTAGGTGTAATTTATCACTCCATTACTAGACCTTACGCTTACATAGAACCAAGTCACAAATTTAGGCTTGAATTACTGTATATCACCGTAGCCAAATGAAAAGTCCAACTCCATATCCACATTTATATCATATATTATACTGAAACTAGATCCAATCCACATTACTTATCCTCCTCGTCTACCTTAACTGCTTGCCCTACTGGGATTGGGAAGGGAAACCCTTTGGCCCTTAAATTCTCCTTTGACAGAGAAGTAGACATTACCACCACCACAGAATATTTGTTAACATTCATGCTAATGATTTCATAGCATTCATTTTCCAAGTGCTTTGCAATGCTTAACACCTCATACTTGATATCGTAGAATCCCGTGGCACGAAAAGTTCGGAAGTCTGAGCCTGCATGCATGTTGTGAAAGATAATGTCCATTGGTGGCCCATCTGGTAAGGTAGAAGGACCGGTTTTGGATACAGGCGTAGACATCGTTAAATGCTGATTGTAGGTTAGCTTATAAGGAATGGCTGCTTGTAATCGTCGGTAATTTAACAAACTCAAGAGCGTGAACGCTGACCTTTTGATTTATTTATACAAAATGTATCGGCTTGGTTTCTAAGTTTGAAGCAGGTGGAATACAGAGAGCAAATATACTTGACGATATGGCTTTGATGTTGTCGAAGGATGGTTATATGCTGTATTTACGACAAGCTTTTCGTGCTGACATCTTTTGATCAATAGTGGCAACTTCCTCTGAGTACTTCAACGCCTTAAACATAGCGACGTAGGCATGCTAGCCTATCCATCCATTCCTACCGCTTTTTAATATCGATAAAGTCATCATGCAGCTAGAATTTGCCACTATTGGAACTAAAAGCCTTCATGAGCTAGTACCTGCCTCTTTAGGACTGAAAGCAATGCAGTTGGTACTTTGTTGGTATATTCTCATTAGGTATATCCTAGCGGTGATCGTGTGACCGTGTCACATGACTGTCGTGGATTCCCGATTAGGAGTATTATCAACACACTAGGTAGATAATATCATCACCGATCACTCTACGATACAACTGACACTCTATATGAGACAAGTGTTAGTGCCACAAATTAAGAGTCAATTGACAGTACTTACTACTGCTTAAATTCAAAGTGTTCCTAAGTTAGTGCCTGCCGCTTTCGAATTTACACCCGCTGTGCAATCAAAATTATCGCATGGTCACGCAGTAGAGTTTCAGTACCTGGTCATGTAGTTGAAGCCACTGATATCGTTTTATTTTGTTGTTGGAACTGAAAGCAGCTTGTATGCCGCTGAAAATTATTGTTAAACCACCAGTTATTAGACTTGAGATAAGCACTAAGCAACTTCAATGTAGTTGGAATCACAATCCTTTATCAAATCACTGCTTCTTAAAAACGCCTTTGTGTTAAGAAAACATTACAACGCTTACACAAAGCCATCTCCTGGTGTGCTCGGATTGTTGTTAGGTCTAATCTCTACTAAGTGCTGAGAAAATTCTTTGTCAGAGCTTGAGTGATTGAACTAATATAAATACAAACTACAATTTCCTGTAAATTTCTTGTTTTTATTTACCTTGACCATAACTTTAGATAAGAAGCGAAAAGGCTTTCTTGATTCTATTTCTTTGCCAGAACCGTTGAGCCAATTCTAATACTTATTAGTTGTTACTCTTCCAAAATGAGCTTCTTCCTCAAAAGTATATAACTCCTTGGCTTCCACTACACCTTCTCAATTAACCTTTAAGAGCAAATCCATTATTTAGCCGCTGTCAGGGTTGATTCTATCTATGCAAGTCCTCTAGATGGGAACGTTTTGTCCAAACGCGTGGGATATGTCTATAGCTGGTGGCACGGAATGGTCTGATCTGAATACGAATAGCACTCATATGCCATCAGCTGAAGTCTACTTATTCTTGACTACATCAAATATAGCGATACAGGTACGTGATTGATAGATAATATCATCCTATTCCAGCTAACAGCAGCACCAATCATCGAGCACAATAGAATAGTTTTTCCAAGACTTTTTGCCTATTGGATAGAGAAAACTCTCTTCGATATGATGATAACTACTAGTGGTCTCTAGGGATAAGCAGCGGGTAGCGGGCCTGAACGAAGACCATGGAAAAGCCCGAGGGAGCTGCCTTGTTTATTGAATAGAACTTATCCCAACAGACGACTTGAACCAGGAACTCCGGCCTCTTACAGTGAATTTAGCCGATAGTAATTGGATTAATTTCAGATAAATGTTTGATAGAGAAGTCATTCTCTAACGTTCATAAGTACACAATCAATAGATCTGCTCGTGGTTCTCCTTCCAATAGGAAATAGTCTCCACAGCGAGCCACCTCAACAATAACCTCCTACATGACAATCTCTTTCTTCGCCACGAGAGTTCCTTATCAAATTTTAGGTACTGGGTTAATTATGTTGAAGTCAGCCCTACGCTTCTCGGACAAGGTTTCCCCGTCGATTATAGACGGAGGCGTCATGGATTCCCCCTCGCTGAGTCCTCTAAATTTTGGTCTCGACAATATTTGGCGCAAGGTCTGCAGGGTTGGCTGAATCCTCCCTAGCACGCGAATCTAATACTTCAATGTACGAGGTATCGCTGAGATTAATTCTGGAAGTTTTGTTTTTTGATTTGCTGTTCAGCGATGTCGTGAGAGGGCCTTTCTGCTGGGATGACTTTTGCATCTGTTTTAGAACCATGAAGCAATGACATGATTGAATGACGTCTTTAACCTGAACCTTGTTCACGTCTTGCTTTGCAGGTAATTGCCCGCTGTTGCTTGAGATGTCGAACTGAACATGCAACTTGTGTGACTAACTCAGATGTGATGTCTGTGTCGAACACAAGTCGAATGCTCACCTCGTTCTCATTCTCATTCTCGATATTAGCGTTCTGCGCTAGGTAAACCTGGTGCTAGTTTTACAGCAGCGGCGTCTTATACACGCCTATTGTTAGTAGACATCATACTGAAAGCGGAATTGTCCAATAAAACAAATATTTGACGAGTGTATGGATGTGTTGCCTAGTGATTTGTTAAGGATTTGTAGAAGAGGTCTTCTATAGCCTGAAGCACTGAGTTCTCAAAACATCGTGCAACCCTAGCAACAGGGAAGTGTGGAACATGGTTTTCTCTGTACATGCGTACAAGTCCTCTGCAAGATTCTATGCCCATGCGCTAAGCACATTTGTGATGTTGGAGACTACTGGCGTTTAGCAACTCATAGTTCAGGCTGAGGATCAGGTATAACCAAACACCCCAAATTAATTCCAAGCGTTGCTGCCAATTCCTAACCCACTCTCTAACATCTCGCCGAAGAGGTCCCAGCTCTTACTTTCCTCACCTCCACTTGCACGTGCAACACCTCTAAGACCGCTTGCTACAAAGCGGACCAGTCGATCAAAGTCAGACCTTAAACCTTCCAGGGTTCCTATAAACGTCTCGGAGTCCTCTTCATTATAGGCTGAGGGTAAGATTGAGAGGTCCACTACGAGCCCATCCTCATCAGAACTTTCATCATTTCTCGCTCGGGTGGTCTCTCTAAACGAGCTCGCAAACTTATTTGATTTTCGAGGAGTTTGTAGACCTAATGATGCTATAGAAAGATCCATGATCCCCCTCTGTTGGTCCTCGGCTTCATTCGTGGCTGCGGCGTTTGCTGCTTGTGCGTCTTCGAGCTTGATACTTAGATCGAGAATTTTGAGAACCGACTTGTGAATAAGTTCCAATTTACTTCCTAATAGTGCCTGGTCGAGAATCGATTTAATATAAGTGTCATGAACGGATATCATGGTATCAACATCGTCCGCATCTCTCAACCGCTCTTTCATAATCTGGCAGTTGGGCTCGATCACCACAGATGTGAGATAGTAGTAAAGTGTTTGGGTAAACCATAGTAACCGTGATCTTGTGGAGTAGTAAATAGCTCGCTCATCTGTGCTACTGGTTCGGTTGAGGCTGTCTTCTGCAACATGATGTCGCGAAAGGATGTGAGAGCTACGTCGAGTTTGTAGAAGAAATGTAAGAATTCGCTGATAGGATGAAATAGCAACTGGCTTCAAAATAATCTGTATTGGCCACGACAGCTTGTATTGGAACTTGATGATTGCCAGAGTTTTCACGGAACGTCTGCATCTTTCAACAGCTTGATATATTCTAGACAAAGAAGAAACTGAGACTTGCAGGTGATCTGGGGAGACACATGATAAAGTTCCGAGCGTGCTCTGTACAAGCTCAGTGAGGCTATATCGATCATTCCAGGAGCTGTCTAAGGCGTCTAGCTTATCAAAAACCGCATTTGCAAATTGCGCTCCAACGGTGCCATCCTGTAGGAAGTAAATATGCGATATTGCACCCAATGACTTCTGGAGGCCACAGGAATCATAAAGGGTTTTACGTAAGGTTGAGGAGGCTGATTGGTGTTTACTTTTGACCCACTTGTCAAAAGCCACATCAAAAAGCTCTGGAAATGGAGCTAAATGTAGATATGAGGGACTGCAGACCGTCTCGAAATCTAACTTAGGCTCAATGGTTGATCTAGACATATGTAGCGACGCGAATCGATTGAGGTGTTTCAGAACTACTACGCTTTTGCCAGTAGTAAATATTTTGTAGGCGGCTGTATGGAAAAAACTAGGGGCATGGAGAATACCAGACTGTGTTCTCCGAATTTTGAATCGTGTTTGCCAGAGTAGTGCAGGCTCGATTTCACTGGCAAGCTCGGAGACAAAGAAGATTTTATCGTCTTTCCCTAGCTCTCCCTCTTCCATCCAAAGCCTTATTGGTCGAAGATAGACTTGTAAGCACTCAAAAAAGATCCTGCCCATATATGCGTACATCTCGTCGTCACCAGACATCTGAGAAATGGACGTTTCGTTATGTAACATCTCGATATATCGAAACCCGTGTGCATAGGACTCTGCACTTAATTGTTTGATGATTTTGGAGAGTCGGATAAGTGGCCGCATAGCCTTGTTTAGTTCCAGCTGAACACTAAGCAAGCTCACAACGAGGTTTCCAGTTACAGCTACATAGTTTTGCTGTATTATCGACAGCTTTACATCAAACTCTATGATCCTTTGGGAGATAGAGTTTTGCAGAACTTGGATCAGCGGTATTGTCTGAGGATGGCTTATCCACGACCGAAGAGCCATGAGAGCTGATCCTTGCGCAGCGAAATCACGAGTCACATTCTGGAACCCTTCAATAGAAGCATGCTTCAGTGCATATGCGTTTGTTGGTATCACACTCTCCGAAGCCTCCGGGTTGATTCGAAACAATGATGTCGGATAACCAGAGAGCATGAAAAGGACTTCTCGGATGGCCTGAAGTTCTGTTATTGGTTTCTTCACCGTTTCCAACTTCACTCCATTTACGCTTGGATCTTTTTGCCAGAATTGTACCTTTTGTATTTTCCTCAGTTCATCCTTGGCTACGTCTCCTGTAGCGTATTCCTCTGGCCGTCTTATATATTCCCCATCAATGCTAGAATCGTCGGTGGGTTCTGTGAACGCTGAAATCTCTGATCGAGATTCCTCAAACTCATCACCATCAGAGCTCTCGGCACCGAAGTCAACGTTCTTCCATACGCTCTTCTCCCGTAATAATGGATCTTCCGCCACAAGGTCTTTCCATCTGAGTTTCGGACCGGTATGCAACGCAGGCTCTTTTAAGAACTCAAGATCCTCAAACCTTGACTTTGTGACCGGTTTATCTGATAATGCAAGAAGCAGATGTAGTATCTCGGGGGTCCATTTTCGGTCGGTGATGGCCAGGGAATCAAGCCTTCCCTTCAATGCATCTGCTAATATATCTTCATTATAAACACCAAACTTCTCCTCTAACCCTCTGAGCTGGCTATTGACATCGAATTGGTCTGTTCGGGGATAGTGGTTGTTTCGCAGAGCCCGCAAACTTCTCTCTTTGTGTGCATTAAATTTGACTGAATCCGACTAGTTAATAGTCAGCTATTGATGGCCACTACCCTGGTCAAGCAAAGGCCACATACCTCAGAAGATATCGATGTTAGTAATGTGACAAGCTCCTCCGTCAGCGCTCCTAGCCTTGCAATATGTGCCATTTCACCAATGCGGGCTTAATCAATATTCTCATCGCCATGATCAAGGTTCCAAACGGTACGCGCTGGGGAGACGCGGTAGCTCCGCTATTCACGTGCTCGGCATAAACCTTAATTTGGATAAAGCGCATTCGACGGCAACTTCCTTTCCAACAGATAAAGGGGAACATCGAAAAGTTTCAGACTGGAGAAACCAACATCACAATCAACAAAATGGCCATAGCACGACCAATTCGAGTGTTAGGCCTGGTAGCCGTAGGGCTTTGGGTTTTCTTTTTATACCAGATCTTTGGCCCGGCAAAGATACCTAAAGGCCCTGGGGATACCATCAAGAATATGATGAGAGATCCAAACTTAGATCGTAAGTTGCATTCTCTTTCGAACTCCATTAGCAGGCGCTGACACATAGTACAGCAACTGGAGAACCCGAAGGGTTGCTACATAGGCAGGAGGAAGGCTATGGGCTCGGCGCAGAAGGGACGGCGCGAATCAATGCGACTTTATTGTCGCTGGTACGCAATGAAGAGGTAGATGGAATGGTGCAAGCAATGAAAGACCTTGAGCGAACATGGAACCATAAATTCAACTACCCTTGGACGTTCTTTAACGATGTACCGTTCAGCGACGAATTCAAGCAGAAGACACAAGCAGAGACTAAAGCTGTATGCAATTATGGTAAGGCTTTATGAGGTCTCCAATTAGAATATTACTGATACGTGGCAGAACTTATTCCCAAGGAGCATTGGGATGTACCGTCATGGATTGATGAAGGTCTATATGAAGAATCTGCGAAGATTCTCAAGGAGAATGATATCCAGTACGGCGCCATGAAATCTTACCACCAGATGTGCCGCTGGAATAGTGGTCTCTTTTACAAACACCCGGCTCTCGAACATACACAATTTTACTGGAGAGTTGAACCAAAGGTACACTTTTTCTGCGATGTCGATTACGACGTATTTCGTTTCATGGCCGATCATAACAAAACCTACGGATTTACCATCAATCTTTACGATGCTCCGGCATCGATTCCTACACTATGGCCTGAGACCATGAGATTTATAGCCCAGCACCCAAAATACCTACATGAAAACAATGCGATGAACTGGCTGAAGGATAGCAGTAGAAGGCCTGAACACAATATCAAGGCAAATGGATACAGTACCTGTCACTTCTGGAGTAACTTCGAGATTGCAGACTTGAGTTTCTGGCGCAGTCAGCCTTATGAAGAATACTTCAACCATCTAGATCGTGCAGGTGGCTTTTTCTATGAACGCTGGGGCGATGCGCCTGTCCACAGTATTGCTATTGGACTATTTGAGGACGCGAGTAAAGTACATTGGTAAGCTTCTCTATCTTTAAAATCAATCATGTTCTTTGGCTAACATTCTAGGTTCCGGGATATCGGCTACCAACACATCCCTTACTTCAATTGTCCCAACTCTCCAAAATGCAAAGGATGTGTGACGGGTCAATTCACAGACGGCGAAGCATGGTTGCATAAAGAAGACTGCAGGCCGAATTGGTTTAAATATGTAGGCATGGGTTAACCGATGCTATTTCATATTAGATTTTTTGTACAGTACTTGAAAGCTTGTTCTTGATCCGTGTAGAAGCGTATTGAAGCATCGGCATGGCGTTGGTGGGAAGGAATTGATGAAATGGGATATATGTATATTACGGCTTGATACCGAGATAGTTATCAACATTGACTATTTATTAGTGTAATTGAGCCTATCTATGGAACTGTTGCAAGTGACTTGCAAGCTTTACTACTACTATGCTGTGCAAAACGGTACATATTACGATGGTAGGGGGCAGCAGGTTTGGAGTTAAAAGTATCATGTGAAACGCCAAGCTACTTAAGTTGTATTGTAACACTTGCCCGGCAAACTTCGTCCCTCTCTAATAAAATCTCACAATTACGTGACACCAAACAGTCCGAAAACCTGGTTTGTCATACACAGACTGACGCAGTATGCTTTGAAAGTCAAATCTAATACCGTTGTCATCTGAGAACACCGATTGTGACCACGCTAACCTTCAGTCGTATCAATTATTAATGACCGAGACCGATAACTGATGCGTCGCTTCCAAGTGTCCGAGTGCCGAAGTTAGAATCCAACGTCACCCTTGCTTGCACATCATCGAGATATCAACGGTGTACTCTAACCAATTGACTTGGCCGGTTGGCATGATTTTAGCCGACAAGGATTTTAGAAGCACTGCATGGCGCACAGTACTGTAGACCGGCGCTTGGATGGATGTTTGTAGTTAGGTCCAGAAAGTATAATAACGCATGATCTTAACAATCAACCTATGGCCATTTCTCCTCTTCAATCAACATAACCACGCACAGAAACCGGAAACACACAATGGAGGCATTTGAGAAAAGAGTTCAGAAAGCCTGTGACGAGCTTGAGATTCCTGGCGCCATTTTTGTGGCTAGTACCGCTGATGGTAGGTTTTGATGAAGCCGGTTAATTTATCAGGACTAAATTGGCCTATCCAGGCAAATATCGATATGAGAAAGCGTTTGGAGTCCGCTCACTCAAGCACCCTTCCCCGTTGACACCTGACGCAACGGTCTGGTTGGCATCTACTACAAAGCTGTAATACCACCGTTTACCCTTTCAATTCATGGAAGCTAAATCTAGCAGGATGACAGCAATCTCTGTTTTGCAGTGTGTGGAGCGTGGCCAATTCACTCTCGATGAAGATGTCACCAGGTTACTACCGGAGCTTAAAGAGCGAGAGATTCTTCAAGGCTTCGAGGAAGATAGTGGGAAGCCAATATTAGTGACAAACACCAAGCCAATCACGTTGAGGTTTGATCACCGTCCTGTTCATGAATGGCATTTGAAGCTGAGATTTCGAAAGGCATCTTTTAACACATCAAAGCGGATTCGCCTATGAGATGATGGATCCACTCCTAATACAATACCGTAAACATCAGAATAGGGATTTTGGCTGGACAGAGTCTTTTAAAAACCGAACCGTTGCAGAAGCAAATGACACGCCAATTCTCTTTCCTCCCGGCGAGAGTTATGAATATGGTACTGGCATTGACTGTAAGTAAACCAGAGTATCAGAAGTCTGTTCTTTAATGAGCTTTTTCGCGGGTGATTACGAAATACATTTTCTGCATAGGATGTCAAAGCGAAGTTGCTAACCTATCTGCTCTCAAGGGGCTGGAGAAATGGCTGCTCGAGCAAATAACATTACTCTTGAAGAGTACATGGAGAAATACTTGTGGAGCCCACTGGGCATGACGGATATGACGTTCCACCCACTCAAAAAGAATTCCGTGAAAGAGAAGCTGGTTGATATGAGCGTCCGCGATTCTGGAATTACCATGTTTGGCACCACCGATGATCCCGAGGCCAAAGTAAAGTATACGGACGATACCGTTTGGAGCCAGGAAACGCAGCACTGCCATGGCGGAGCGGGAGCTTATGGCAATTTTGTCCAATATCAAAGCTTACTTCATTCCATCTGTGCTGATGATGGCAAACTATTACAATCCTCCACAATTGACGAAATGTTCAAAAAGCAACTTACTCCAGCAGCCGAAGCTGCTTTATCCGCGACAAGGAACATCCCAGCCGTCAACAACATATTTGGTGGTGATCCTCCTGAACTGAAGTTCAACTATGCACTTGGTGGACTGGTGAATGAAACTTCATTCCCAGGGAGGAGAGAAGGTACCTTGTCGTGGGGTGGTCTGCCAAATCTTCTGTGGTTTATTGATAGAAAGTCTGGTATTAGTGGCGGTATGTTTCAAACCCACCTCTGCTCCCCAAAGGTCGCTTTACTTATTAGCCACGCAGGTATTGGAGCTCAGGTTGCGCCACCGGGTGATCCAAAAATTGTTGCTCTCTATCGTGAATGGAAGCTGGTGCTGTACAAAGAGGCTGGGATTGAACTTTGAACTCTTAAAAGATAAATTGATTGAGCACTTTTCTGCAGGCTTCTTCTCAGGGAGTCATCGTCGAATTGAAGAATTAGAGTTGCTGCTAGCATAAATGGCTTTCAATTCCATTGTTGCTCAATAATCCTTTTGCGGTGCAGATACACTATAGCTTAAATCACTTCCACTCCGCCAAAGGTGCACTTCTGAAAGTGAATTTTCAGCTAGTTTAGGTGACCAAATGATGTGCAGAGGTGACGAGAAGTGAGCGAATATTCGGACATTTTCTTGTTTCTTTGTTGTTTCCCTTTACTTCACTTCTACAACACTCTTCATCCTTAAAGGGTGATCTGTAATTACGGCTTTACCTGAACCGAGAAGATGCACAGAACCACTTCAATAGTTCAAGTTAATATAGATGAGAGCACAAAGAAGTCTCCCGCTATGAGCGTGATGTTACTTTCCACATTATAGGATGTCTAAAGCCGAGAAATAAA